>Ga0307405_10000052_pt1 | contig 60037 bp, 98 predicted proteins | sample 322Cmetagenome_2_FD_203311 | JGI IMG/M metagenome (GOLD analysis project Ga0307405, IMG submission 203311) | Maize rhizosphere microbial communities from greenhouse at UC Davis, California, United States - 322HYB-C-1 | ecosystem: Host-associated > Plants > Roots > Rhizosphere > Soil | place... | reverse complement strand
CCAGCGCCCGGTCCTGCGCCTGCGGGCCCTCGAAGGTCACTTCGTAGGCGACGCCCTGGCCCCAGACCTCCAGCGTGATGGAGGTAGCAGACGCCTGCGGCTCCCGGTTCAGCTCCACGCGCATGTAGCGGTTGTAGTGCTCCCGCGCCTCGGCGCACGTGCCGTCGCAGTAGGAGATGACACCGTGGTCGAAGTCGTCACCGTGCTGCAGGCAGCCGTCCGCCTCCGGGGAGTAGGTGCATTCGCGTCCGCCGCCGTGGCCCTGGCAGAAGTCGGAGGCCGTGTAGGTGGTCATCGTGTTGGTCCTTCCCGTTTGGGTTGTTCCTGACGTCGAGAACACTACCCACCCCTTGCATGGGTGTCAACCCCCATCTACAGTGGGAATCGTGACCACCCGAAACGCCACCCGACGGCGCCCGGACGCCAGCCTGCGTGCGGCCCTCTACGGCTTCACCCTGCGCCTGGGCGTGTACGGCTCGCTGGGGCTCGCGACCTGGGCCCACTGGTGGTGTGCCGTTCGACCATGAGGGACAGAACGTGGACAACATCCCGAACAACCTGATCCGCACCTGCAAGGGCTGCAAGGCCGACGTGCTCTACGTGAGCGTGCCCGGCAAAACCAAGAAAGACCCGCGCACCTGGACCATCATCGACCCGACACCCGACCCGACAGCAGGTAGCTACTTCGTGGAGCTGGACCCGACCAACGACCGACCCAGCCTGCGCGGCGGTCGCATCGAGAAGCGCGGGCAGCGCGAGGGCATGAAGGCCGCCGGCGTCGGACTGCACACCAACCACTACAAGACCTGCCCGAAGGCCGAGGAGTTCAAGCGGCTACGTAAGAGCCTGTTCTAGGCTGACCACGTCATGGAGGCCCCACCGTCCTGCACTTCGGCCAGAGACTGAACGGTGGGCCTGGGCCCAGGTGAACCCCTTCCGGGGAGCGCCTGGGCCCTGTAGTTTCGACACGAAGAGGGCCCCCAGAAACCCCAGGCTGGCGCGGCCCTCTTCGCCTGTGCACTGCACACTCAGCGCGACACCCATACCCAGCTCTCGTTAGCCTCCGGGCAACGGAGAACACCCGCGCCGCGCCGGCCCAGCCGCGCCGCAGCGCTCGCCGGCCCAGCTGGTCACGCTCTCCGCACCCCAACCTGGAAGGACCGAGAGCATGACCGCGAAGTTCAATGCGGACATTCTGGGCCGCCTGGGTGACGCGTCCCTGGACGAGATCAACGCCGCGCTTGCCGCGCTGCGGGACGACCAGGCTGCTCTGCGCGCCCAGTACGAAGGCAAGCCCGCCACCGAGGACAGCGTCACCGCCTACGGGACCCTGATCGAGGCGGCCCGGAAGTTGACCGCCGAGAAGTCCAGCCGCGAGGCGCTGGCAGCCCAGCAGGCCGCCCAGTTCGCCGAGATGGACGAGCTGACCGCGCCGGCGCCCGTCGAGGATGCGCCGCCGGAGCCGGCCGCCGAGCCGGAGCCCGCACCGGACCCCACCGACCCCGCCACCGTGGACCCCGCCGGCGAGGCGGCCCGCGAGGACGGCAACACCGAACCAGCCGGAGGCACCGACGACGGCCCCGGCCCCACCGACACCGGGGAGTCCGCCGTGACCGCTTCCGGCCGCCGCCCGCTGGGTGGCGTCAACAACATCCCAGGCCACACGGCCACCGAGGTGGCCACCGGCCTGCCGCGCGTCACCATGAAGGCCACCGCCGCCGCCGGCCTGGATGCGTTCGCGCCCGGCGCCTCCCTCGACCGGCGCGGCCTGATCGAGGCCATGACCGCCAAGGGTCGCGCGGTCTCCGGCAACGTCAACGGCTACGAGCGCTACACCGTGGCCACGCTGCGCACGGAGTACCCGGAAGACCGCATGCTGCGCCGTGGCGTGACGGCCTACGAGAACATGGACAAGGTGGACAAGGTGGTGCGCAACGTGCGCACCCGTCACGCCCTGACCAACCAGGAGGAGCAGGTCCAGGTGGGCCTCACTCCCGACGGCGACGTCATCACGGCCGCCGGCATCTGCGGCCCGCTGGAGACCCTCTACGACATCACGGTCGTGGGCGACACCGACCGCCCGGTCCGCGACGCCCTGACCCGCTACGGGGCCGACCGTGGCGGCATCCAGTGGCGCCCGGCAATCGATGGCGTCACCCAGACCGGCGGCATCGGCGTCTGGACGCCGGCCGACGACGCGGCTGACCCGATCGTGCCGAAGACCTGCGTGGAGATCGACTGCCCCGGCGTCCTGGACGCCGAGGTGGACGCGGTCTACCAGTGCCTCACCTTCAGCAACATGTCCACGCGGTTCGACCCGGAGTTCATGGATTCCGTGATCCAGGCCCAGGACATCGCGCACGCGCGGTTTGCGGAGAACCGGCTGCTGACCCAGCTGACCACCGCGTCCAAGGCCATCTACTCGGCGCGCACCATGGGCGCCTCGCGGGACATCCTCTACACGCTGGACCGCATCACCGCCTACTACCGCAACGTGCACCGGCTCAACCGGGACATCGCACTGCGGTGGATCGCGCCGCAGTGGGCGCTGAACATGATCCGCGCCGACGTCACCCGCCAGATGGTCGGCGACGGCCTGCAGTCCCTGGCCGTGACGGACCAGGAGATCCTGCGCTGGTTCGGCCAGCGGAACATCAACCCGACCTGGCACATGGACGGCATCAACCCGGCCGACATCACCGCGCCGGACCCGGACGTGGTCGTGCCAGCCCAGTTCTACACGCTGCTCGCGGCCAACAGCGCGGTCCCGGACTTCCCCAGCGCCATCTCCTCGCTGCTGTTCGCCGAGGGCGACTGGCTCTACCTCGACGGCGGCACGCTGGACCTGGGTGTCGTGCGTGACTCGACGCTGAACGGGCAGAACCGTTTCCAGACGTTCTCGGAGTCCTTCGAGACGACCGCGTTCCGGGGCATCGAGTCCATTCACCTGGTCATCCCGGCCCAGCCGACCGGTGAGAGCGCCGCCACGGTGGACACCACCCCGTGATCGGCACCGGGCGCCCCACGTAACAGGTGGGGCGCCCGGTTCTCCCACCTTCGGAAGGAGAGTGACACGTGTTCGCTCCCGTCGAGCCGATCGCTGCCCAGCGGCCCACCTTCGCCACGCTCGTGCAGTCGGCCATCACCCCGGACAGCGGCGGTGTGCGGTGGCAGGACGGCATGGCGTGGCGTCCAGAGCGTTGCCCGGAGGCCACCACCTTCGACCCCTGTGGAGGCGAATTCAGCGACCCCGTGGGGTCCGCCGGTAACGACCTGGTCTACTACCAGCCCACCGCATTCAGGGTTGAAGACCGGTGCTCGACGCGGTCTGGACGCTCTGCCCGCGACGTCGGACGTGTGCGCCGCCAGGCCGAGGCGGTCACCAGCTTCATGGTGGCGCGCGAGCTGGAGACCGGCGCGCAGTCCCTGGCCGACCCGTACGACAGCCCGGACGGCGCCGACCAGCACAACCACTACCTTGCCTCCGAGCTCGCTACGGTCATCCCCGGCACCTGGAGCCTGCCCGACGCGGTAGGCGCACTGGAGGCCGCCGTCCGGGCCGCCCAGCTCGGCATGGACGCCTTCCTGCATGTCCCGCTGGTGGCTATGCCTCTGCTGTCGGTGTACGACGTGGTCCGAGAGGGCCAGCTGCTGCGAACCATGACCGGCGCCCGGATTGTGGCCGACCCGGGCTACACCGGCGTGGGCCCGCTCGTGCCCGGCACGTCCGAGGTGCAGACGGTGACGATCACCGGGGCGCCCACCGGCGGCACCTTCACCCTGACGTTCAGTGCGCAGACCACGGCGGCTATCGCGTTCAACGCCGCAGCGGCCACCGTCCAGAACGCGCTGAACGCCCTGTCGAACATCGACGGCGTCACGGTGTCGGGAGCGGCTGGCGGACCGTACACGGTGACGTTCCCGGCCAGCATGGGCAACGTAGCCCAGATGACAGGAAGCGGTGCGGGGCTCACGGGCGGAGCGGCCCCGGCTGTCGCGGTCGCTACCACCACTCCCGGTGTGGCCGCCGCGCCGTCCGCCGGCCTGTGGCTGTACGGCACTGGTCCGGTGGTGGTGCGCCTGGATGACGTCCACACGGACACGCAGGTGGACCACCAGGCCAACGAAGTGATCAACATCGCTGACCGGCTGTTCGCCGCGACCTTCGACCCGTGCACGCTGTACGCCATCCAGATCGAAGACCCGACGCCGGCGTGACCGGAACGAGGAGGTAAGGAATGCCTTACGACAGCGCAGGGAGCCTCTTCGCTCTCGGTACGCGCATCACGAAGCTGGACGTCCTGGGTGTCCCCATCGTCGGGACCGACACCTGTTACACCTCGGACGCGCTGGTCGCTGTGTCCATCGGCCTGGAGTACGAGGAGGGCACCGAGGTCATCCAGAAGTCCGGTTCCGGCCGCGTGTGCCTCACCTACCGGGCGCCGGACACGCTCAAGCGCGGCACCATTTCGGACTTCAGCGTGTGTTCGCCGGACCCGAACGTGCTGGAGTTCCTGATCGGCGGCGAGGTGATCAGCACCGGGGCGTCCACCGCCGAGGTGCAGACGGTCACGATCACCGGCACGCCGACGGGTGGCACGTTCACCCTGACGTTCGACGGCGAGACCACGGCCGGTATCGACTTCGACGCCACCAACAGCGAGGTGGACACCGCGCTGGAGGCGCTCCCGAACATCGGCGTCGGCGAGGTCACCGTCACCGGCGGTCCTGGGCCGGGCTCGGCATTCACCGTCACGTTTGCCACCAGCCTGGGCAACGTGCCGCAGATGACCGCCGACGGGTCCGGTCTCACCGGTGGCGTTACCCCGGATGTCACGGTCACCACCGCCACGCCCGGCAACAACCTGACCGACGTCGGCTACCGGGCGCCGGAGGTCGGCGCCGAGTCCGTCCCCAACGGCGTGTCCCTGGAGTTCTGGACGCGTGCGATCGACGAAGGCGCGTTCGCTTCCCAGCTGCCCTACTTCCACTGGGTGCTGCCCCGGGCGAAGGTGCGCCCGTCGGACGCCTGGGCGCTCTCCGGAGAAAGCCCGCTCCTGCCTGCCTTCGAGGGCTGGAGCGAGCAGAATGCCAACTGGGGTTCTGGCCCCGCCGAGGACTGGCCTTACGAGTCCGACCGCGTCTGGCAGTTTGCCCGGGTGGCATCCATTCCGACGCTGACCCCCGGTTTCGTGACGGTCTCCTGACCCCTGGAGGTCCCAGGGAACATGTGGGGGCGGTCCGTGCACCTTGCCGTGCGGGCCGCCTCCACGCTCACGAAAGAGGGACAACCATGACGCTCGGCTACACAGTCGCTGTTCGCAACTCGCAGCTGGCCGCGCTGGCCGCCCGGTTCGACGCCGGCGCGGCTGGAGCGACGATCAAGGTCTACAGCGGGGCCAGGCCCGCCACCGCAGACACCGCTGTAGGTGGCGGCAACACGCTGCTGCTCACCCTCACCCTGGCCGCGACGGCCTTCGGGGCGCAGGCCGGCGGCTCCATGAGCCTGGCCGGTCTTCCGGTCGTGGGCACCGGCGTGGCCGCCGGGACCGCCGCCTGGTTTCGGGCCGCCGACAGCGACGGCGTGACGGTGACCGACGGAACCTGCGGAGCAGATGGCAGTGGCGCCGACATCGAGCTGTCCACCACCACGGTCAGCATCGGCCTGGAAGTCAGCCTGACCGCCGGAACCGTCACCCAGCCATGAGGAGGGGCGCATGGCCGCACAGTTTGGCGTAGCCAGCGACCGTGTCAGCCGAACGGATGCCGCCCCCGACCCCACTGCCGGCTTCACCATCCTGGGATGGGCACGCGTCGACACCGATACGAACGACTTCGCCACCCTTGCCCGCTTGTGGAACGGCGCATCGAACACGGTGGCGACTTTCGCGACCGGTGGCGACGGTCTCAGCGGCCCCGTGTATGCGACCGGCGGAGGCAGCGTCACCAACCCGCTGAACTTCGTGACCGGGTCCTGGCGCCGCGTTGCCTTCACCTGCCTGGGGACCACGGCCAACGTCTACGCCGCCACCGACACGGGCCCAACGTCGACTGCCTCTGGCGCGGTGGCCGGCAACCCCACTCCCGCCGGCGTTACGTTGGGCGGACGCAGCCCGGGGGACAGCTCAGAGAGCCTGGTCGGAACGCTGGCGTACTGGCGCGTCTTCGCGGGCGAGCTCACCCAGGGGCAGTGTGAAACCGAGTGGGGCAGCCCCACCGCTGTACTGCCAGCCTGGGCAGACTGGCCCTTGACCGCCGACCTACTCGACATCAGCGGCAACAACCGGCACCTGTCCGCCGGCGGGACGCCCGTGGACTTCGTGCCCGGCCCAGACCTGCCGTCCGACCCGGAAACGGCCGAACTGGCCGGCACCCTTCCGGTAGCGACCATGGCCGCCGAGGCGACGGCCGCAGCCGAGGCCGAACTGGCGGGACTCCTGCCCGTGGCCGCGCTGGCCGCCGAGGCCGCAGCGTCGAGCACGGCAGACCTGTCTGGGGTACTGCCTCGCGCGGTTGCCCACTTCGAGATCGTGGAGGCGAACATGGCACCCTCACCCGTAAGCGACGTGCTCTGTTCATCGTGGGCGAACGTCGATGACCTGACCGCCGAGAAGCTGGCGGAGCTCACCGGCCTTGGATTCGACGCCGCCGAGATCAACGGCGCCCTGCTGCGCGCGAGCGAACTTCTCTGGGCCTTCTCCGGCCGCCAGTGGCTCGGTGGCGGCTGCGAGGAGGACGCGGTACTGCGATCCCTCCAGCCCGTTCCCGGCGCCGGCATGTGGCCGTATAGCTCCACCTGGGGCCGCTGCTCGTGCTGGGGTCAAGCGGTGTGGCTCGACGGCCGCCCCTACCCGACCCCGTGGACCGGCCGCCACGTCGTGCAGCCCATCGCCCTGCAGCTGCCGCGCAAGAACATCACCGCCATCACGGCCGTGCTCGTGGATGGTGCCGCGTTCACCGACTGGACCATGACGCCCAACGGCTGGCTGCAGCGCACCGACGGTCACGGCTGGAATGTGTGCGGTGGTGACACCGAGGTCACCTACCAGTTTGGTGACCCCCCGCCCGCTGCTGGGCGAGATGCGGCCATCGAGTTCGGTATCGAGATCCTGCTGGACAAGGTGGGCAGCGACGACTGCCGGCTGCCTCCGCAGACCGTGTCAGTGACCCGCCAGGGCCTCACCATGGAACTGCAGACCACCGACCGCCCCGACTTCCGCACCGGCCTGCCTCTGGTGGACATGTGGCTGGAGGCGGTCAATCCATCCGGACACCCATACTCGGCGCAGGTATGGTCACCTGACGTACCCCGACTTATGCGCGAGGGAGCAACCCGTGAAGTCTGACCCGTTCGCCCCGGCCACCAGTGCCCGCCACCCCAAGAACATCACCGCCGCCGCACTCCTGGCCGAGGAGGGCGAGCCGCTCCGCAACAGGTTCGCTGAACTGCTGGAGCTGCACCTGACCCCGCACGAGGAGGCCGCGCGCGTTTCCCCGTCCGTCGAGGAGGCCGAACGCCGCCAGACGCTCGTGGACGAGTTCCGGGAGCAGCTGGCAGCCGAGGGCCCGGACGCCGACCTCCCGACCCTGGAGGACGAGACTGGCGCGTTCTACCAGTGGCACGAGGGTGACCGCCCCGACGGAGGCGACGGTGACCCGGACGGCCAGCCCGACGGCACCACGTCCAGTGGCTGGCGCTTCGCTGGCGAGCCAGAGGAGGGAGACCCCGCCGGCGGCCTGCCGGTGCCGCCGCGCAACGGCCCCGGCTCCAGCACCGAGGCGTGGCGCGAGTTCGCCGCAGGCGCCACGCTCACCCAGCCAGGCCAGTGGGCCACGCTCTCCCGTGACGAGATCGTCCACACCCTGGAGAACGACGGCATCATTCAGCGGGAGAACGCGTGACCACCGCCGGCCAGGGGATCGCGGTCCGCTCGCTCGCCAACAGCCTGCGGGACGCCATCGAGGACCACTGGACGCAGAGCGCGGCCACGCCGCTACCCGAACGCCGCTACGTGTCAGCCGGTGACCCGGGCAGCCAGGCGTGGGACTGCGAACAGCTGGTGATCTCCCTGGCCGGCGTCGGTTTCGGCCCGGCCCAGGACGCCGCCCCGCCGGCAACGCCGCGCGCCGGCTCGCCAGCCAGCGTCATGTCCGTGCGTCACGCCGTGTTCAACATCGCGCTGGTGCGCTGCATGCCCGGCCCGACAGGACGCAGCGCTACGCCGCCCTCGGTGGCCGCCCTGCAGGCCGCCGGTGACCAGTTCATGACGGACGCCGGCGTGCTCTCCCAGTCGCTCGTGCGCTGGGCTTCGCGCGCACGCGCAGGCATCCTGTCCGGCGACAATATGGCGTCCGTGCAGCTCGGCGTCATCGAGCCCGGCGAGATCTCCGGCGGCTTCGTGGGACTGTCCGCTGCCGCCATCATCACCTGCGCGGCACTGGAGTAAGCCATGGCCAACTTCCGGTTCGCGCCCGGCCAGATCACCCTGCTGCCCGGCGAGCCCCAGGGCTTCGCGAACGACCCACGGGAAGGGGTGATGTACGACCTGCGCTACCGGCTATTCCTGATCGGCGGCCTGGCCAAGGCGCGCGTGCAGGTCGATAGCGGATTCACCCTGACCACCATTCACGATGTGGTCAACCGAAACGTGCGCCGCTACCCGTACGGCGACGTCATCGCGGGCAAGGCCGGGGCGCGCCGCGAGAATCGCCGCGCAACGGTGCCCGTCATTCTGGACCAGGGCTCGCGCCCGCATGTCATCCGAGCTCGGCGCCGCAAGGCGCTACGGTTCGTCGTCAACGGCAAGGTGTATTTCCGCCGCTCCGTCCTGCACCCCGGCACCCGGGGCAGTGGCTTCCTAACGAGGAGCCTGTACGACGGTGGCAGCATCTAACGAAGGGACCTCCAGCCATGTCCGCCCCCGAAGTCATCCGCAGCAAGACCCGGCCACTCGCGCGTAAGCGGTGGGAGTTCGCCCTGGAGTTCTACCGGGACGACGTGCCAGAGGTGCACACCTTCCTGGCCTATCCCACCATGGACGTGGGCTCACTCAGCTACACGCTGTCCGCCACCCGCAAGCCAGAGCGCGCGGTGGAGGGCATGGTCCGCAGCATCAAGAAGATGCTGGCCGACGACGACGGTACGCCGGTCAACTACCGGCCGCGCCCGTACCAGCCTGACGCCGAGGAGTCCGACGCCGACCGCACCGAGGCCGCGCCAGAGGACATCGAGGACGGCGCCCTGCGCCAGGTTGTCGACGCCGTGTCCGCCACCGAACAGGACGGCGTCGAGGACGACGAACTGGACCTGAACACCCTGTATGTCGGGCCCGACGGGGAGCCCCAGGAGGCGGAGGTTATCCAGAAGGCCCTGGAGTTCGAGGCCGGTTCGTCGCGCCGCCGGTTCGGCTACCTCATGGACACCGACGAAGACCTGACCCTGCAGGTGGACCAGCTGGAGGCGCTCTATCGGAAGTTGGTGGGCCAGGCGGCAAACCGCCCTACGCGGCGGTAGTCCTGATTTTCAGGATTACCGAGGACCCAGTAGCTGGCACGTACGTGCGCGGCAAGCTCGCCTTTGCGGACATCGGTGAGACAGCAGACCTCGGCGTGTGGCTGGATGCTGTCTACGCCGCCTACGCGGACGCACCCCACGAAGTGTTGATCAAGCTCAACAAGCAGATGGTGATCAAAGAAGCCATGATCGACCCGGACGAAGCCCGCAAGACCTGGGGTGTCAGACCGGAGCACGTGGCCATGGCCGGCAACCTCGGACGCGGGCCCGGCCTGGAGTCCGGCAACGCCGCCGCCATGGCGCCCAAGCAGCGCCAGAAGCAAGCACGCATGCCAGGCTTCGCCCCGGTGCCCACCCGGCGCCCGGGGCCCCAGTAGAGGCAGGGAGGGGGCAGCATGGCCCGCATCATTGCGGAGGCCGGCGTCCGTCTGCGTGTCGACGGCAGGGGCCTGGCCCTGGAGATCCGCCAGGTGATCCGTACCGCCATGCGCGAGGCCGCCGCCACCCAGACGGACCTGCCATCACCCACCCGCCAGATGGCCGACGACGCCGACCGGGACAGCAACCGGATGCGCCGCAGCCTGGGCAGCATCACCTCCTCCCTGCTCGGCGTCGCCCGTAGTGCCGCCGGCGCCGCCGTGCAGGGAACCAAGCTGCTGCTGATCGGGGCCGCTGCGGCTGGCGCGCTCGCCGGCGTTACCCAGCTGGCGCTCGGCGTGGGCGCGCTCGCCGCCGCAGCCCTTCAGGCCGCCGGAATCCTGGGAGTGATCCCGGCCGCGCTCGCCGGACTGAAAGTGGTCACGGCCGCTATCACCCTGGGCCTGACCGGTATGTCCGATGCCTTCTCTGCGATCGCATCGGGTGACGCAGCAGCCTTCGACGAGGCTACGAAGAACATGGCCGGTTCGGCGCGCGACTTCGCCCGCGCCGTGCGCGACGTGAAGCCCGCCTTCGACCAGCTGCGCCTCGACACCCAGCAGGCCCTCTTTGAGGGCCTCTCTGACGTCGTGAAGCCTCTCGCGGACGTCTACCTGCCCGTTGCCTCCGAGGGCTTCCAGGGCATCGCCAGGTCCGCGAACGGGGCTGCACGCGACGTCGCGGACTTCATGCTGCAGGGCCAGCAGGTGGAGACCGTCCGGCACTTCCTCGACAACGTCAACGTGGGATTCGGCAACCTGGCAGTGGCTGCCCGCCCGGCCGTGTCCGCAATCCTCGACATCGTCAACACCGGGTCCAACCAGTTCCCGCGCATGACCCAGGCTGTCGAGACGTGGGCCAATGCGTTCGCCACGAAGGTCCGGACGGCCGCCGAGTCGGGCGCCCTCGACGCCTTCTTCCAGCGTTCCATCGAGGCCGTGCAGCAGCTTGGCCGGATCTTCGGCAACGTGTTCGAGGCCATCGGCAACGTTATGGACGCGGCCAGCTCGGTGGGTGGCGGCTTCCTCGGAACCCTGGAGAAGATCACCGCGAAGTTTGCCGAGTGGACCGGCGGGGTGGAGGGCTTCACCGCCCTGCAGTCGTTCTTCTCCTCCATGCAGCGCGTGGTGGACGCCCTGGGTCCGGCGTTCTTCGAATTGCTGTCCGTCATCGGAACTGGAGTGCTGCCGATTCTGGCGGACCTGGCGTCGATTCTCGGACCGGTTTTGCTGCCTATATTCCAGGCATTCGGTCGGCTCCTCGACGCACTTCGCCCCGTGTTTATTGCGGTCGCTAACGCCGTGGCCACCGCCATGGAAGCACTGGTCCCATTCTTCGATGCCCTAGCCGAGGCGATCAATGGCGCCATGCCGACCCTGGGTCCGTTGATTCAGGATATCGGAGAAGCGTTCGCGCGCCTCTTCGAAGCCATGGTGCCCCTGGCTCCTTTGTTCGTCGACCTGCTGGAGGCCGTGCTACCCATCATCCCGCCGCTGATCGACATGGTGGCGGAGCTGATGCCGAGGTTCATCGAGATCATAGAGGCGCTGATCCCGATGATTCAGGCGTGGATTGACATGTGGGTGGTGTTGCTGCCCGTCCTGACGGACGTTGTCGGGTTCCTGCTCGACGTTTTCATTCCGGTATTCGAGGCCATAATCGCGGTGTTTACGGCGGTAATGGAGGCGATCACCTGGACGGTCACCGGAATCGGTGAGCTGATTTCGACCGTCTTTGGGGCCATCGCCGAATTCCTGTCGGGCATCTGGAATGACATCACGTCGCAGGTGTCCGAGGCGTGGAATGCCATTGGCGAATTCTTCTCCGGTGGGATATCCGGGATCGCGCAGAAGATCGGCTCGTGGGCTTCGGATATGTGGAACAAGTTCAAGAGCATGATGTCCAACCTGGTGAGCGCGGTAAGCGACGGCATCGGCAACGTGGTCCAGTGGTTCAAGGACCTACCCGGCAAGATCGTCAGCGCCCTAGGTGATCTGGTCGGCCGCCTTTTCCAGGCCGGAAAGGACCTGATTCAGGGCCTGTGGAACGGCATCAAGGCCATGGTGCAGCGCGTGATCGACGCGGTGAAAGGCGTGGTCAACGACGCCATCGGCGCGGCAAAGGCACTCCTGGGCATCGCCTCCCCGTCGAAGGTGTTCAAAGAGATCGGCCAGCAGCTCGCGCAGGGCCTCGCCATCGGTATCGAGGACGGGACCGCCGGCGCCGTGGACGCGGCCACCGCCATGGTGGAGGCCATCACCGACGCCACGGCCTTCGCCCCGCAGGTGACGCTGGCCGCCCCAACGGACGCCGACTTCCTGGCCGCGCGCCGCGCCGGCGAGCAGGCGCCCGTGATCCAGCAGACCAACATCATGCGGCCCGGCACGGACGTGATGCAGTTCGCCACGACCGTGATGCAACGCGGCTTCGGCGACTTCCTGGCCGGAGCTTCCACGCTCGGCGTGCGCCGCAACCCTGTCCAGGCCGGCGTTGATGACCAGTGGGTGAGCCTATGACCGCGCCAAACCCCAACGCCCACCTGCCAGCGGTGGCGCTGGAGGGTCAGTACCGGTTGGGCGACGACTTCGTGACGGCCGATACGGATGTGTGGATCAACACGACGTGGCTGGACGGCACGCAGATTGTGGCCGCCGAACCGGAGGGCTGGGAGGGGGTGGAGTTCGTGACGCCCATCGACACGTCCGGTAGTCGTGACGGCGGCCTCGACGGTCCCCAGTCCATCGGCCCGCGCACGCTGCCCGTCAAGGGTCTCGTGGTGGCCCCGGACGAAGCCACACTGCGCCGCGCCATCGCGGCCGTGAGGCGCCGCCTGGGGCCCCGTAAGCGGGTCCTGTGGGAGCAGCATGACGCCGGCCAGGGGCGCCGGCTCGCCCTGATCTGTCGAGCAACGGGCGACTTCCGAGCCACTCCACTGCCCAGCGGCCAGGCCGCGCCGTTCTCGTTCACGCTGGTGGCCGCCAACCCGCCCTATCGGCTGTCGAGCGGCAACCCGGAATTCGTGGACATCGGGCTGCCTGTCGACGTGGTGTCCGGCCGCACCTACGACAAGACCTACAGCTACAACTACGGCGTCACCGCCAACCCGGGCGGCATCGGGCAGGCGGAGAACACAGGCGACGTCGACGCGTGGCCGCTGTTCGAAATCACCGGCCCGGTCAACAGTCCGATCATCGAGAACCAGACCACCGGCCGCACCTTCATGGTGGTGGGTACCGTGGGCGCCGGCCAGACGGTCACGATCGACTCGCGTTCGGGGCGGGTCGAGCCCGCCAGCTACCGACTGGTAGGCAGGCCGTGGGTGCTCGCCCCCGGCGTGAACAACCTCCGGTGGCGCGCGTCCTCCGGCTCGTTCGACCCATCCGCAAACCTGCGCGTCATCTGGCGCTCAACCTCGGAGTGACCCATGGCCATCGTCAACCCGGTTGCCTACCTCCAGGCCGGCACCTACCCCGCCAGCCTGGACAGGCTGCACCAGATCAGCATGCGTTTCCTGCCCACCACCCTGAGCACCAGCGACATCGCGTGCAGGGGTGGCGTGCTCGGCGGCCAGTCCGCGCGCCAGTTCGCCTACAGCATGACGAACTGGGATGTCACGGTGGGCAAGGGCGTCGGCCTGGTCGAGAACACGTTCACGTCCCAGGGCGGGGACTACTCGGTGTTCAACACCGCCAACCAGGTGCTAACCGTGACCGCGTCGAGCCCGACTACCAACCGGATCGACATCATCGGCGTGCGCGTGCAGGACGCCTTCTACACGGGCGTCATCAACTCTGGTGACCTCGCGATCGTGCAGGGCACGCCGGCCGCCGGCGCCCCTTCCGCGCCCGCGCTCCCGTCCAGCTTCCTGCCGCTCGTGCAGGTCACCGTCAACGCGGCCACCACTACCGGCGTGCTGACCGACCTTCGCAAGCGCACGGCCGTCATGGGCGCGGTCTACCAGCCGTTCACGGCCCAGATCAGCGACAACGGAACGGCCATCGGGGAGATTCAGCTGCTGCCCGCGTCCGGCGTCTACCCGGCTCGCCTGCGCACCTGGGATGGCGCGGCATGGCGTGGCGCCACTCCCTACGCGTTCGCGCCGCCGGCCATCACCAACCTGGCGTCGCTGGCCGCGACCGCCCAGCACATCGCGGCCTCCCTGTCGGTGGCCGACCCTGGCTTCAGCTACAAGCTGAAGGCGTCCGGTTCGCTGGACTGGGGCATGGTGAACGCCAACCAGCCGGACCACCCGATCTCTCTGTCGGTGACCCTGGACAACACCAACTACAACGGTGGCGTCATCAGCCGAGGGAACATGTACAGCGCGGCCATTGCCGCAGCCAACCAGCCGTCCTCGACGGTCGCTGCGCCGGTCGCGCACACGGCCGCCCAGACGGGCGCGCACACGGTGCGGCTGATCGCGCGCAACTCCTCCGGCTCGCAGCCGATGATCATCTTCCCGCTGGACACCATGAACACCAGCCAGCTGACAGTTGAGCTGGTGCCGGCGTGAGTGCGCCTATGGCGGCTGCGGTGGCCGCCGCAGCATCCGCCTACGACCTGCCAGAGGAGCAGGACGTCAGCTACACCTACTGGCCAGTCAACTACTACCGGGGTGACCCCCACGTCATCGGCAACGCGCCGCTGCCCCTGTCCGGGGTGACCTTCTCGCAGGTGATGAAGGGAGTCGGCGAGCTGCGCGCCGCCCTGCAGCTGGCCGACCCGGACGTCCGCGATATGAACCCGTGGGAGCTGGTTCTCCCGCGAAAGACCGGCATCGTCGTGGTGCGCTCCGTGGTCGTGGACGCCGAGGCCGGCACCTACGCGCACGACGTCGTCTGGCACGGCGTGGTGTGGAAGCGCGGCCCCAACCCGTCCACCGGCCGCTGGGAGATCACCGCGCGCACCGTCGAGTACAACTGGGCTCGACGGCTGATCACGGGGCCCATGGCGGGCGGGGACCTAGTATGGGCACAGAAGGACCGCACGCTGATCGTGCAGGATCTCCTCACGCCAGAACAGTTCTCCCAGGTCGGGCCGCCGTCGACCTACGGCACGGCTACCGCCACCGTCAACGCCGCGACCCTGGACCGCGTGATCGTCAACACGAGCGACATCGGGGATATCCCGATCGGTTCCTACGTGCGCGTGCGTGCCCTCGACGGCACCTACCGCACCAACGCCGCCGGCACCACGGACATTTTCTACGTGATCAACACAGAGTTCGGTGGCGGCATCTCCGCCGTGGTGGTGACACCGCTGTTCGCCGGCTTGTCCGTGATCGGTGACGTGGTCGAGGTGATCAACCTCTGGCCCGGTTGGGTCAACGTCGACCTGCCCACCCATATGACCGGGCGCCTGCACGACTTCAGCTACAAGCGCGACCAGCAGACCAACCTCCTGACCGCCCACCAGGACCGCAGCAAGGTGGACGACGGATACGACTGGTACACCTCGGTGCGTGTCCTGTCCGGCACGTCCGCGCTCGACGCCGCCAGCTACCGGTGCCAGTACGTCATGGGCTACCCGCGCCTGGGGCGGGAGTACGGGGTGGACGAGATCCCGCGCTTTACGTTCCGCGTGAGCGGTCAGGGCAACGTGCTGGAGGCCGACCCGATCTACAACGGCGAGGGTGTGGCCAACGTCGTGTGGGGCCAGGGGGCCGGCTACGACACCGACGCCCTGCGGGCCCAGGCCACCAATACGAGCGACTGGGTCAACGGCTTCATGATCACCGAGGAGCGCTACAGCAACCCCGACGTGTCCCGCAGCGACACCCTGGAGTCCTACACGGTGGCCGCGCTCGTGCAGACCTACGCCAACGAGCAGTACCTGTCAGGCGTCACCGTGCGAGGCGACAAACCCCCGTTCTTCGACACCTACGCCCTGGGCGACGACGCCCTCTTCAGCACCGACGACTGGACCAACGCCGACGGGCCCAACGGCGATCGCGACACGACTTACCTCACGCGCATAATGGGTTGGACCGTGACCCCGCCGGAGGGCACGAACAGCGAAACCGTCAGGCTACTGCTGGCGGGCGGAGCGGAGGCGATAGAGGTTGGTTGACGTCAACCCGCGTGACCTGTCCGCGCCCTACACCCCCCGCGAATCCACCCTGGTGGACGCGGTGGCCGAAACACGCCGCATCGCGGACCAGGTGGTGCGCAACAACCCCCTGGTGGACGCCATCATCCCGCAGGGGCTGACCAAGTTCCGGGGAAACTACGGCGGCGACTTCGCCTGGTTCGGCGAGTTCTTCCCGCCGGACCGCAACCTGGTGGACGACTTTGGCAACCCGCAGCCCCAGCGCGGCATCAGCTTCGTGCGAGACGACCCGCTGCAGCAGAGCGCCTTCGTCATGTACGACAACGACCCGGTGGCCGGCGTGCCCCTGCGCCAGCGCATCTACATGCACGACGCGGACGGCAAAGCCCTGATGCACGAGGGGTACAACGGTGGCCGCGCGTTCCCGGACGGCCCACTGGTTCTCTACCAGCGGGAGACCATCGACCCCAACGGCATCCAGACCGGCTCGGACATCGTCGTGTTCTCCGGCGAAGGGAACCTGACCGGCACCCGGGTGAAGTTCTCCGCAGCGTGGGGCACCGCCGGCGGCTCGCCGAACTGGTCGTACTACGTCCGCTTCTCCGGCGGGGGCGTCACCATCAACACGGCCACCGTCAACGGCGCTGGTGGCGGGAACTTCTCCATGGACCAGGACGTGAAAACCATCCAATCGGTGTCGAACTACATCAACGTGGAATGGCACATGTGGAAAACCGGAGGCGCCGGAGGATTCACGCCGCGCCCCTACCTCTGCCTGATGTATTCCCGATAAAGGAGGTCACGTGACGTTTACCGTTAAGGCCCCTACGTACGACGCTATCCAATGGGATGGCTCGAACGCCGTCGAGTGCGAAGCGTTCTTCGCTGCCTGGTTCCCGCAGCCGCCGCCCCCATGGCCGCCCGGGTCGGTTGGCACGCCGCCGTTCGCCGTAGATGTCGAGGCACAGAGGCTTCTCTGCTACGGCTACATCGTGAACCTGGGCGAGTGGATGGTGAACGGTGGCATCTGGGGCCCAGGGTCTGCATGGGCGGGTGCGCCGGAGGTGGTGTCTGACGTAGTGTTCCAAGCGAAATACGTGCCGGATGGTCTTCAATAGCGGCACGTCGACCTGGGGGAGTAGGGACGAAGATGGTGAGTGACAAGTTTATCGCCTTTCGCTTCAGCAGGCATAGCGGTATTGCTCGCCGTCGTTATCGGCTATCTGCTCAACGCGAATAGACAAGACCGGAAAGAGCATCGGGCCGAACGGCAGGAATGGGATGTCCGCTTCAAGGCCCAGCAGGAGCGACACGACCAGGAGCTGAAGGAGCTGCGCACCAGGCTGGACCAGCTGGAGAATGAGCTGCGCAGTGAGAGGATGCGGGCAGACCAGGCGGTGGCTCGACTCGCGGCCGTCGGTCACGCGGAAGGGGCGGGCACATGACCGCAACCACTGACACCACTCGTAGAGGTGGTGACCGCCTGGACCAGGCGCGGCTGATCATCGGCGTTGTGGCGGTCGTGCTGCTCGGCGTGCTGGTCTGGTTCGTGTTCGCCTTCAGCGACGACGCCGAGGACGCCCGCCAGGAGACGCGCACGCTGGCCCAGCAGGTCACCGTGGCCTGCGACTCCGGCGGGGCCGCAGCGCGCGAGCTGGAGGCCATCGGAGCCTGCCAGAAGGCGGCCACGGCCGCCGTCGGTGCCACACCCACCGAAGAGCCCATCGCGTACCCGGTCGCCACGGACGGTCAGGTGCGCTCCGCCGTATCCGCCTACCTGCAGATTAATCCTCCGGCCGACGGGCGGACGCCCACTACCGCCGAGGTCGAGTCAGCCGTCACCCGCGTGTGCCAGGCCATCGGATGCCAGGGCCAGCCCGGCACCGAGGGGCCAACAGGCAAGGACGGCACCGACGGCCGCGACGCCTCGGACGAACAGGTCGCCAGCCAGGTGTCCGACTTCTGCGCCGAGAACAACGGGTGCCTGCCCACCGCCGAGGAGATCCAGGCTGCCGTGGCCGCCTACTGCAGCGCCACCCCGTCGCCGTGCGCCGGCCCGCAGGGCGCCCAGGGAGAGCAGGGCCTGCCCGGTCCCGTCCTCCCGGAGTACTACGAGACCACCGGCGGCCTGACCCGTCACTGCGTGCTGCAGCCCCAGGAAGACGCCGCCGCGCCGCCCCACTACGAATGCACCCCGGAGACGCCATGAGCGACCTGCAGGAGCGGGACCACACGCTGGACTACCCGCACGAGCTGTACCCGACTACCCAGCATGTCGAAGACCGCAGCGAGGTGCAGCCCGTCCGCCTGCCCTCCGGCGAGCTCGTGCATGCCCCCGCGAGCAACGTCGACGATGACGGCGTGGCGCACTTCCTGCTGATCACCCCCGACCCGTCGGAGCCCGACCTGTGCGGGGGCTGCAAGAAAGAGTGGCCCTGCGAGAAGCGGGTAGGGGTCGAGGTGCTGGAGCAGCCGGCGCCGACCATCGACAAGGCCACCCTGGACGCCGTCCTGCAGGCTTTGCGGGACGAACGAGAGGCAGGGCGGCTCGCCCTGTGATGGAGGAGGAGACGATGACGACACCCGAAGCGCCCGCGTCCGTGAAGGACTGGGGCTTGTCCTGGATTCGCACTGGCGTGCCGCTGCTGTGGGGCTACCTGCTCACGCTGGTGGCCACCCGGTTCCCGGACGTGCACGCGTTGCTGGACAACCCGCAGGTGCTGGCCGCCGTGGTCGGCGCCGTGACGCTGCTCTGGTACGCGATCATGCGCAAGATCGAGCACCGGCTACCGCCCTGGTTGACGCGCTTCGTGCTCGGTGCGAACACGGCGCCGCAGTATGTGGAGGGCCGACTGGTGCAGGGTGAGCTGGAAGAGTTCGACACCCGACCGTGATACGGTGAGGTCTGATCGTCACAGGCACGGCGTCACGCTTGGACAGTCGGACATCGGGTGTGACAGAAGCCCCGAGCTCGGTTTGGTCACCGGCTCGGGGCTTCTGTGTCTCTCGGATCAGTCGGCCAGCTGGCGCAGGCTCTGGCGGGTGGCGTGGCGGTCGCGCCGGCGTGCGTGGCGCTTGACCGTGGAGTTCGTCCGGCGTCCGGCCTTGCGGCTCGCCTTGCTGAACACGTCGCGTTCGGTGCCGCCCTTGGTGGTCTTGTGGTAGGTGCGCACGTCCATGGGACTGGGTCCTTCTCTCTGTGGAGTTGTTCCGCTTACATGAGTGATTCTGCCCCACGGTCGCCGTGGGTGTCAAGTCCTATCGGGAGACCTCGACGGCGACGAACGCCAGCACCTTGGCCATCAGGTCATGGGCGGTGGGGTACTGGTGCAGGGCGTTGGCCAGGTGGCGGTTGCCCTGTTGCTTGAACCGGATGGCCAGCCACTCCTCCAGCAGCAACTCCTGGGCCTTCTCGTCCAGCGTGATGCCCAGTGAGGTGGACACGCCGTGGGCGCTGGCGTCGTACTCGACGTGCAGGCCCAGCGCGTCGCCTTCGTCGAGCGCTTGCATGGTCATCTTGTCGGTGTGCCGGTCGGTCAGTTTCATGATCACTTCTCCTGATTCACGAAATGGAGTCGAGCAGGGCCCGGCCCGCATCGGTCACGTAGACGTCGACGACCGCGAGGCGCTGGCGGGATCGGTAGGTGGTGCCGCTGTGCACCATGGCGGTACGGAAGGACAGGAGTCCAAGCGCCCCGAGCCGCCCGCGCACGTCCGCACGCGGGTACCGGTCGGCCTGCCAGCGCTCCCGGTCGCTGCTGGCATAGAATCGCAGGGCCTGGAGCTGGGGCGCGGTCAGCTTCACGGGGTCACCGCGTAGGCGCGGTTGATGGCCTCGGTGAGCCGCGCGCGGTGGCCGTGCTCATGCTCCTGGTAGTCGTCGCCGAGGTCGTGGTAGGCGTTGGCGACGGCGTAGCACAGGCCGCGCGTGTCGTCCCAGGACTCGGCAACGATCGGCTGGCCGTGGGCGTGGCGGACGCCGGCGGTGGTGGTGAGCTTTTGCACGGTGAGGCGCCAGCCGCGTCCGTCGCTGGTGACCACGTAGCGGTGCGTCTCGGTGCGTGCCTGGTAGCCGGCGTTCTCGCGGTCCCGGGTGAACTGGAGCATCGGGTGGTCCTTCCCGTGTGGGTTGTTCCTGATGCTGCGATGCTACCCCACGGTGAACATGGGTGTCAACGGTTGTAGCTCATGGAGTACTAGGTGGTACTGACGTCGCAACCCCTCGACTTATCCGGTGTCGTATCCGAATCGTTACCTAGTTCCGCGTCACTGAACAGCACCTCTTGCCCCGACCGCAGGCGAGCCAGCGCGGCGAAACCTGGCGTGGTCAGCTGGTAGACCGTGCACTCCCGCCCGGTCTGCTCCTGCACGATCTTGACCACGGCTTCGTCACTGGCCGATGTGCGCTCCACCCAGCCGGCCGCCATCAGCTCGTGACGCCGTCGCCGGATCTTCTGCACGTCCACACGCAGGTTGTTCGCCACCATGAAGTCAGCCTGCGGACATGTCGCGAGAACGCCCAGGATCTTGTGGCGGACGCTGCCCGGCTGGGTGGCGCGGCCCGTGTGCGCCGAGGCGAGTTCAGGCGCCGCCATTGCGGCCTCGGGACAGTGCAGCTCCCGCAGCGTCTCCAGCTCGTGCCTGACCGCCCGGAACGCGGCGTGCACGCTGGCGTCCGTGTGCTCGACGTCCAGCACCTTCGCGAGTTCGAGGGCCCGCAGGATGGCGGACTGGGTGGCGTTCACAGCAGCAGGCCCACGGTGACGCCCACAGCGACGCCGGCCAGGAACGCCCACGCCATGCGCTTCATCACCTGGCGCCCGATGGCGCGCAGGAGATCCTGGTCACCGAGCACGGCTACGGCGGTGTTCAACGTCTTTCGGCTCACTTCGGCACCTTCCGTTCCACGGTCACCTTGTCCTCGAACCTGTTCCGCACCTTGTGCGCGGCCATCAGGTCGCCGGCCATGTCGTCGCGCCCGGCTCGGGCCCACTCCAGCGCGGTGGCCTTCAGCTTCGACACCTGCGGTTCGTACTTGCCGGTGCCCACCAGCGCGGTCAGGGCCTGGGCCAGCATCTCGCGCAGGCCCTCCTCCAGCGTCTCGGTGGAGTGGACGGCCGCGTGTTCGATGGGCTCCATCCACGCGTCCGTGACGCCCTTGACGATGGCCTGCTGCACGGCCTCGGGGTCGATATCGTTGATGCGCTTGAAGGTGGGCTTCACCGTGATGTCGCCGGCCGCCGACGGGATCACCAGGTTGGCGTTGGGGACGCCGTCCTGTTCGCCTACGGCCTCCACCAGTTCCTCCTGCTGGAGTTGCCCGATCAGCTTCACCACCTCGGTGAAGCCACGCGCGTACGCCTCCATGCGCTCCCTGGTGGCCTGCAGCTGGCGGTGAAGGTCGTAGGTGTCCTCGGGGCGCAACACTTCCCCACGGGCGGCGTGGAGGGCCGCGTACGCCTCCTGAATGCGTTCCTTCACCACCAGCTTGAGCGCGTGCGGGTCGGGTAGGTCGGTGACCAGTTCGGCGGAGATCAGGCGGTCCAGGTCGTGCGTCATCGGAGCATCCACCCTTCCGGCTCGGGTCGCGGGTGGGCGGCCATGTTGTTGGGGATCGTGGCGCCGATGTCCCGCAGGATCGTGCCGGCGAGTTCGGCCACGTGCTCGACGCTGTCCGCGCTGTAGGTGACGGTGCGGCCCACGAAGGTGATCCGGCCATCGTCGAGGTGAGGCAGCCCCGGCCGTATGGCGACCTCGACGGCGACGGCCGCGCGGAACACGCCGTCACCGTATGGCGGCAACGGCTCGGGTGCGGCTGGGATGCGGTACTCCAGCTCTTGGGGCGTGCCGCTGCACTTGCCCTCTGCGGTGAAGTGGCGGCCAGCGCCTTGCTTGAGGTCGCGGTAGCGGTCGTCGCGACCGCAGACCGGGCACCACAGGATGGTGACCCGGCCCGGCGGTCGCGCGTTCACAGCGGCACCACGCGGTACAGCTGGCCGTTTTCGTCGCGGGCTACCGCCTGTCCGTCCTGGGTCAGGCCGATGACCTCCACCACGTCGCCCTTCGCGAGGCCCTCCGGCTTCACGGGGGCGACCGGCGCGGGCGCCACGGGTGGCGCTGCGGGTGGCGCTGCGGCCAGCGGGGTGGGGGCGACCGGCGCGGCGTGTCCGGTGCCGTTCCATACCCACACCTGGCCCCGGTGCACGCACTGCAGCGAAGCGCCGTACACGCCCGAGTTGATGGCGTTGGACAGGGCCTTCTGGATGGGGCCAGCTGCTACGCCGAGACCGGCGGCCAGCTGGGGGAGCGCGATCGGCTCCCCGGCGTGCTGGGCCAGGAAGCTGACCACGCTGGGCATGATGGCCTTACCGCCCACGGCGAACACCTCCCGCCAGGGTGAGGAGCAGGGCCACCAGCTGCAGCACGGTCACGGCGGTGGCGAACAGGGCGCGCTCGGCTCGGGCGGCCACTTCGCCACCGGGCGGCACCCCCTCGGTGCGACAGTCGACTTCCCAGTCGAGGCGCCACCAGCCCATGCTCACGCACTCCCGCGTGTGCAGCTGGCCGTCATCCGCTTCGACCAGGTCACGGTCTCGGGTGTCGGTCATGATCATCTCTTCCGTCGGGTGCGCACCCAGCAGACCGCGTAGCCGGTGACGAAACCGCCACCGGCCCACACGATCAAATCCAGGTGCAGGTTGAACAGAACCATCAGGTGTCCGAGCGGTCCTGGATGTACTCCCACAGCGCGTCGGCCACGCCCTGAGACTGCTCCGCCTCGGTGAACTTCTTGGTGTCGCTGGCGCGCTGGGCGGCCTCGATGGCGCGATCGTGCAACTCCTGCACGTCGTAGCCACCCAGGACGTCGAGCAGCACCTGACCGGCGTCGTAGCCCTTCTGGTGGATCTTCTCGCGCCGGTCCAGGACGGTGTGGATCACGTTGCGCTGCCCGTTGGTGAGCTTGGTCGTGACCAGCTGGCGCAGCACGTTCGTGGCCAGCTGGTCGCACTCGTCGCGGTAGCTCACAGCGCGTCGTCCAGGACGCGGTCCACCAGGTCCAGGACGCCCTGCGCGTCGAGGCCCTTGCAGGTGCCGTGCGCCGGGTGGACGCGACGGGAGACGCACACGGTGGGCTGGTAGTCGAGGTCCAGGCCGAACGCGTCGGCGTCCATCAGGGCGTCTTCGTCGGAGAGGTTGGCGAGCTGCACGGCGGTGTAGAGCTTGCCCGCCCCGCCGTTGCCCAGCTCGGCGAGCTTCACGCGGGCCCGCTGGGCGCGCTGTGCGGTGGGGTCGAGGGTGATCGTCATCGGGTCCTCCGTGGTCGTTGTTCCCTGTGACACGTAAGTTACCCCATGCCGCTCGTGGGTGTCAACACCTAATCGACACCCACGAGCAAGCCAGGTCAGAACGGCGGTTCGTCCGCGAAGCCCGAGCCCCAACCCTGTGGCGACGGGGGCGGGGGCGAGGAACCCCACGGGTCGTCGGCCGGCGGGGCGCCCTGCTGGTATCCGCCCTGGTTGTACCCGCCCGAGCCCTGGCCGCGCGACACCTTGTTCACCTTCGCCGTGGCGTACTTCAGGCTGGGCCCGATCTCGTCTACCTGCAGTTCCACCACAGAGCGCTTCTCGCCCTCGCGGGTCTCGAAGGACCGTTGCACGAGCCTGCCCTGTGCGATGACGCGGGCGCCCCGGGTGAGCGACTCCGCCACGTTCTCGGCGGCCTGGCGCCAGATGTTGCACCGCAGGAAGAGGGCTTCCCCGTCCTCCCACTGGTCGCCCTTCTTCACGCGGGGCGTACTCGCGATCGTGAAGTTGGCGACGGCCGCGCCGGTCTGCGTGAAGCGCAGTTCCGGGTCTGCGGTCAGGTTGCCTATCACCGTGATGACGGTGTCTCCGGCCATGGTCATCTCTCCTGGTTCGGGTCGGGAGTGTTGGGGAGGTGGACGTAACCGGGCGCAATGCCGGATAGGTCCAGCCCCCAGTCAGGGACAGCTACGACCAGCCGTGAGGCATCCGCGACCGGTCGAATCTCGGGCAGCGACTGGTCCAGCTTGAGCGCGCCGGTGACCGTCGGGAACACGAAGGTTCGTGTCACGGTTCGCACGATCACCAGCGCGTCGCGCAGCTCGATTCGCTCGTTCACCATGGGGACCGTTCGCGCTGCGGTGGCGCACCCTGCGAGCCGCCGGCCTGATAGGTCTGGGCCACCGACTTAGCTACCGACTGGTAACCGGTGATGACCGACCGCAGGTTGTGCATGGTCGCCTTGACCGCCTTCATGACCATTTCGGCGTCGTTCAGGGCTGCGTACTCCTGGGCGCAGTCCACCGTGGCCTGGGCCTTACGGACGTCGGCCGCGCCGCCCTTGCTCGACACCATGCAGGCGGCATACTTCAGGTCGAAAGCCTGCTTGGCTGCGTAGAACTTCTCCACCGAGGCGCGTTCGAAGAGCTGCCCAGTCTCCAGCCGGTAGAGGGTGTCGAGGATGTGGCGCTCCACGTCGTCCGGCGTATACATCTCGGTGGGATCGATCAACGCCAGGGTGGAGCGGATCGGGTCCTGGGCTTCGTAGGTGAGCGCCCCGCCCTTCGGGTGACCGGGCGCGGGCAGGCCCAGGCCGCCGGACTCCAACGTCTCGCGCTGCTCCTGCGCGGCCTGCATGCCCCGGTGGACGGCGTCGTTCTCGGCGGTGCTCGACTCCCACGGTGGGTTGCGGTCGGGGTCGTCGGACCACGGGGCGAACTGACCGCACCCGCAGATCACCGCGCCGGAGTCGGGCCGGTAGTGGGCGCCGTCCAACAGGTCACACACTCGGTGGCCGGAGGCGGCCAGGATGGTGATGCAGCGCGCCTTCAGCACGCCGGCCATGTCCTGCGCGGTGGCCGGCTGGGACTGCTCCGGGTCGGCGTCCCAGCCGTCGTCGTAGGACATCAGAAGCCCTCTTCGTTCGAGGGCGGCTCATAGCTGGCGCGGTGGTCGTACGGGTCCGCCTGGGACTCCTGGGCCGGCGGTGGCGCCTGCAGGGTGGCCATCGTGGCGTGGCCGTGCTGGTCCAGTGTGGAGCCCTCGACGGCGTAGCCCAGGAGTCCCTCCGCCTTGACCTGCTGCATGATCTTCTGCAGCTGCTGGCGCTGGACGGGCGGCCCACCCGGAACGCGGTGCACGTTGCGGATGGCGGCCAGGGCCTCGGTGGCGCGCGTCGCTACCTGCTCCTCGGTGCGCTGCGGACGCTGGTCCGGTGTGGCCTGCTGGGACGCGGCCGTGGTGCTCGCGCTGCGCTGGTCCACCATCTGCTGCGGGGGCGCGTCGTCGGCGTCGTCCAGCCCGTTGACGGGAATCATCAGGGCCTGGAACAGGCCGTACTTGAGCGCCATCGAGGTGGCCTTGCTGGTGGACTTGTCCGAGGAGTCGCGCCCTTCGCCCACCATCTCGAATTCGTGCGTTGAGCCGTCGTCCGGGTCGGTGAACGTGTACCGGGCGGTAACCACCGACGTGGCCCACACCACGGTGCGCTCCCACGCCTGGCCGTTGTCGGTGCCCTGCTGGGTGACCGGCGTCAGGGTGGTCTCCCGGTCCAGGATCTTCGTGCCCAGGATCAGGCCGACGTCCCGCATGGCGTGCCCCACCGCGTCCATGGCGTCGTCCACACCCCGGAACTTGAAGCGGCCACCCTTTCCCAGGTTGGCCTCCTTCTCCTTTCCGATGTGCGTCACCTGGCGCATCAGCTCCAGCACCTTGCGCGCCGCGCCGGTGGGCCCGCTGTGGTCGGCGTCGCCATCACCAGGGTTCCGGCGCAGTTCGGCCGCCACCTGACTGGTAAGGGCCCGTGTCACGTGAGTGCCGTGTGTCTCGACGTGCTGGCGCAGGTCGTCGAACTCGCGGGTCAAGCCGGCCAGGCGAGCCGGTGTCAGCTGCGCCTCGGCGAACATCTCCGCCAGCCGGCGGTCCACCATGGCCGTGAGCTGGTCCGTCTGCCAGTCCTCGGCCAGCGTGTGCGAGACCGGGTCTGCCTCCTGCGCCTTCGCCACCTGCTCGACGGCGTCCAGTCGCCGCCGCAGCTCGGACAGCGTCGGGTGCAGCTGCTGGGCGACCGTGGCAACCAGGCCGTTCGCGTCGACGCCGGCCACCTTGCGTTCCGCGTCCTCCAGGCGCGCGAGCACGCCGGCCAGGCTGGACTGACTTTCAGGAGTCAGAGTGCCCTTGCCGCGTAGTTCGTGGACTTCGTCGTGCAGGGGCTGCAGGGCCTCGTGGATGCGTGAGTCCACCTGGTCGCGGGTCGGCGCCTGGGCGAGCTTCTCCGCCAGCTCGGCGACGGTGTTGTCCACGCCTTCGGCGACACGCAGGGCTGCGGCCGTGTTCTGGTCGCCCGCTCCGAGATCCTGCAGACGGGTGGCCAGATCGGTTACGACGGCGGACAGGTCGTCGAGGCGCCCGTCTGTTTCCTGGGCAAGGGCCGCCACCTCGGCGGTGGTCATGCGCTTGGTGGCGGTTGGGGGCTGGTCGGGCATCGGGTGTGTCATCCCTCCGAGTCGGTCTTACCGGTGCGTGCGAACTTCTCCAGGCCGACCTCCAGGGCCCGGGTGACGGTGCAGCCTGCGGTCTCCATCTTGGCGGCAATCAGCTGGTAGACGTCCTCCGGCAACGTGAACCGCAGGGGCTTCAACACGCGCCGTTCGGCCGCGCCGATGTGCTTGCGCAGGGTCTTGCCGGCGACCTCGACGTCCAGGAGGCCCTCGGCGGTCGCCGCTTTCTTGACGGCGCCGATGGGGCCCAGCGTGGTGCCCCGGGCCGGGTCGGAGACGCGCTGCAGGTGGGTCACCAGGTGCTCGGCGCGCGTGGCGTCCGTGATCCCCGCGAGGCGAGGCGGGACAGCGTCCCGACCGTTGCGCGTGTACTTCCGGTGGCCGCGCTGGGTCAGTCGGTTGCCGGCCGCGTCGACGGGCACGTCTTCCACCTTGCCCACCGGGCTGGTGTCCTCCGGGCTCCAGCTGGTCAGGATGCCCCGGCCGACACTGGCCATGGTGGTGGTGGGGACGCCGGTCTGTTGCTTTTCGCGTTCCCTGATCTGGTTCAGCCTGGTGCGGGCGGCCTTCATCACGATGGTGCGAATGCCGACGTCGATGCTGTGGGTGTTCGGCTCGTTGGCCACGGTCGCCTCCTCTCTTGCGATCAATCTACCCCATGAAGAGGTGGGGTGACAAGTGGACGGCCGACAGTTTACTCTGACCCCGTGACCAAGCTCAGCAAACAGCGCACGCCCTTGTGGGAGCGCTGCAAGGGACGCTGCGAGGTATCCGGCCGCCCCCTCGACTTCGACACCTTCGATATGCATCACCGACGCAACAAGGGCATGGGGGGCACCAGTCGCGAAGACGTCGACGAACTGTGGAACCTGCTCGCCCTGGACCCGATCGTGCACAACGGCGGGCCGGAGTCCGTACACGGCCGCCGCGAATGGTCGGAAGATCGTGGCTACCTGGTGCCCAAGCACGTGGACGAGGTGGTCCTGTGGCCCGTGCTGCTCGGCGGCCTGCTGCCCCAACAGCACCAGCGGTGGGTACTTCTGGGGGGCGAAGGGGGCTACTGGGCGGTGCCCACTCGGTACATGCGCGACGTCCGGTTCGCCGCCGCCCACCCGGACGGCTGATCACCGGGGTGTAGGGTCCAGACAAACGAAAAGCCCCCGGATATGGACTGGCATCCACCGGGGGCCCAACGAATGAAGTAGGTGTAATGCTAACACCCCTGCTTGCTGTCGGCGTGACGCGGTACCACCGCCCACAGAAGCGCTTCACCACCCTTCGCAACACCTTCGTTCGCGACGCCCAGGTCTCCCTGCGCGCCTTCCGGGTCGGCGCCTACGTCCTGTCCCACGCGGACGGCTTCGTGCAGACCCAGGCCCAGATAGCCACCGCGTGCGGCCTGTCGGTCAACACCGTGCGCGCCGCCCTCGACGACCTGCGCCGCCACCGCTACCTGGCCAGCCGCATCGTCCGCGAGCACGGCCGCGTCATGGGCACCGCCTACGCGGTGAGTGACACACCCTTCACCGAGGTGGAGCTGGCCGCGCTCACCAGCGACGACGTACCGTCGAAGCCATGCGCAGAATCTGCGTGTGCAGGATCTGCGCCACCTAAGAAGACCAGGTCCCGTAGGGACTCCTCTCCCGTAGAAGAAGACCAACCCTCCGGGGGAGCGGCTGGCGCCGCGTCCGTCGAGGAGCCCGAATCAGTCCAGGAGGAACCGATGCCGACCGCGACCGACCCAGCCCAGGCCCAGCTGTTCGACCTCCCCAGTTCCGAGCCGCCTCCGGCGGAGGCCGGGAAGCCGCAGGGGGCCCAGCTGGTCCTCTCCGCGTACGTCGAGGCGTGGCGCGAGTTCAACGCCGAGGGAGACCCGCTGAGGGCTCACAAGGGCCGCATTGCCCGCGACGCCAAGGCCATGCTGACCAAGGGCGAGGCCACCGAGGAGGAACTGGTGACCGCCGCCCGCGCGATGGCGTCGGGCCCCTACGCCAATCTCGGCGTGCAGCTGACCATCCTGCGACGGCGCCGCGCCGGCCGTGGCGCCGGCAACGTGGCGCCCCTTCCGCAGGAGCACGACGCATGGTCCGAGGGTGATCGTCAGCAGGCCGCGACGCTGGCCCAGTGCGCCACCAGCCCGGAGGTGGCCGCGCTGCGGGAGCGCTACCTGCAGGCCGGTGTGGCATGACAGCAGTTGTGCCCCACAGTGATAATGGGTATGGTTGGGGTATGGACGACAGCGCCCGGCTACGTGCCGAGGTAGAGAAGCGAGCCGCCAAGCGCGCGGCTACGCCACGTGCGCCCATCGCAGAGGTAGTCGCAGGGCTGGCCCGCAAGCAGGGCGTGGACCCGCGACTGCTCGACATGACCAACCCCGCCAACCGTGAGCGAGCGGACCGCCTGCTGGCCGACAAGGAAGCCCAGCTGCAGCGCGACCGCATCGAGCGCCAGGCGGAGATCCTCGCGTCCCGCCTCCCCGCCATCTACCGCACCGCCCACATCCCCGACGCCCCGTGGGCGGACGCCGTCCTGCAGTGGCTGGCCGACTTCCGGGCCGCCCGCGCCGCCGGCATGGTCCCGCCCGGCCTGGTGCTGATGGGGCCCAAGGGCACCGGCAAGACCTGGACGGCCGCCGCGCTGACTCGCATCCTGCTGTCCGAAGACGCCATCCCGGTGACGTTCTGCACCGTGCAAGAGTTCATCGACTCTGTGAAGCCGTCGCACGACGGTCTGGACATGGACATGGTGCAGTTCGAGCTGGCGCCGCTGCTCACTCTCGACGACTTCGGCGCCGAGAGGCTCATGGACTTCGGGTTGGACCGGCTGATGAAGCTGGCCCAGTCGCGTGCCGCGAACGGCCGCCCCAACATCATCACCACGAACCTGAACGGCCAGGCCATCCGCGACCGCTACGACGATCGCATCGTCGACCGGCTGTTCGGTGGCATGCGCCTGGTCTACATCACCGGCGAGTCCCGCCGCAATGTGCCGTTCTGACCAACCGGAGACGACCATGGCCACCCACCAGGCAGCCGCGCCCTGGCTGCGCAACCTGCAGCGCCTGCGCGCCCTGCGCAAGCTCAACACGCCCGCCGAGGTCGCCCTGACCGTGACGCTGATCGCGACGTTCAGCCTGTCCACCGCGCTGGCGTTTAGCACCGGAGTCTGGCAGGCGTGGGTCCTGGCCGCCGCGCTGTTCGCTGGTCTCGTGCTCGGAGCGGTTGTCGAGACGGACGCCGTGGTGCTGCGCGCCGACCTGGTGCGCTCACACGAAGCCATGATCAAGACCAACCGGGCGAAGCCCACCGGCGCCCCCCGCGTCGCCGAGGTCCCCTGCATCCACGGGCACGCCCACCGGTTCGTGTACGGCCCGGAGGGCTGGAGCCTCGCGCAGGCGTACCCGCTACCCGAACCGCCAGAGGAGGCCCAACCGTCGTGACCCTGTTTGTCCCAGACATCAGCCACCACCAGGCCGGCATCGACATCTACGCCCTGAAGTCCCAAGGTGCCGCAGCCCTGATCGCCCGCGTTGGCCAGGGCGCCGGCCGCCGGACCAACGGCCAGAACTACGGCACCACCCGCGACCGCGAGTGGGTGCGCCACCGCGACGAAGCCCGCCGCGTCGGTCTCCCGCTCGTGGCCTACTGGTACGTGGGCAACCTGATCAGCGCCGACGAAAACGCCCGGCTCGCCGCCGAGTGGGCCGGTGACAAGACCATCCCGTGGATGATCGACCACGAAGACGCGTCCGGCTCGCTCACCTTCTACTGCCAGGTGGTGGAGGCGTTCCGACGGCGTGGCCTGCGCGTCATCCTCGGATATGTGCCGCGCTGGTACTGGGATGGGGCGGGACGGGGTGACCTGTCCTGTGGGCCGCCGCTCGTGAACTCCCGCTACTCCAACGCCACCGGCTCGCCCGCGTCCATCTACATGAGCATGGGTGGCGACAACGGCAACGGCTGGCCCGACTTCGGTGGCCAGGACGTCCTGCTGTGGCAGTTCACCAACAAGGGCCAGATGGCTGGCCGACCCATCGACGTGTCCGCGTTCCGGGGCACCTCGCAGGAACTCCTACAGTTGATCAACGGCACACCGGAGGAAGACCCCATGAAGTACGTTCTCGCCCGCCGTCCCGCCGCGTCCGGCGATCCCCGCGTCTGGGCCGGCAACGGCATCACGCGCGTGCACGTCCGCAGTGAGGCCGACCTGGCCGACCGCCTGTGGAACATGGAGCATGACCTGGGGTTGGACCCCACGATCCACGAGTGGGACAACGTCGAGGTGCTCGGTATCGACCTGTCCACCGCGCTGGCCAATCTCGCCGACGACGAAGCGAAGATCATCGACGCCGTCCGGCTGATCGTGGCCGCCGACGCCGACGCCGACGTCACGCTCTCCGAGGAGCAGCTGGGCCAGCTCGCGGACGCCGTCGTGCAGGCCGTGCCCCCGCACGTCCAGGAGGCCGTCCGGCAGGCGTTCGCCCGCGCTGGCTCTCCAGAGGTAGGGTGAAACCCCCCGCCGCCCGGGGTACCCGCAGGAGGGGGCCGGCTCGCGAGGTCGGCCCCCTCGCCATGTCCGAAGAGGACTTTCAGCGCCGCGTCATCGACACGGCCAAGCTGAACGGCTGGAAGGTTGTCCACTTCCGCAAGGTCAAGATGCCTAGCGGAAAGTGGGCCACCCCGCTGCAGGGTGACGCCGGCTTCCCTGACCTTGCGCTGGCTCGCGCTGGCCGCGTGCTGCTCGTGGAACTGAAGACCGACATCGGACAGGTCGAGGACCATCAAGCCGAGTGGCTGAAAGAGATCGGCCCGGAGCACGGCCGCGTGTGGCGTCCCTGCGACTGGGACGTCATTGTGGCCGAACTGTCACGTAGAGCTACTAGAAACATCAACTTGCCACCATGTTGCAACCCACATCCAAGGGGGTAGCATGATCGCATAACCGCACCACCAACCGGGAGGATCACGTGAGCGACGACGACCGGCCCGGTGACATCCCAGAGCCCGTCAACCTCGACGCCTGGCGCCAGCGGCCCGACCTCACCAACGAACCCATCCGCGACGGCTTCCGCCTCCAGGACGACATCCTCTACGACGAGAACGGCAAGCGTCGCTGCAGCGCCAAGGCCCGCAACTCCGCCGGCGGCCACTGCTACGGGTACCCCGTGAAGGACCAGAAGCGGTGCCGCATGCACGGCGGCACCAGCCCCAAGGCCAAGCAGCGCGCCACCCGCGAGCGCACCGAGCGCCAGCTACAGGCCGCCGTCGAGATCCTCGACATGGGCCCGGTGCACGACCCGTTGACGGCCCTGAAGGAGGTGGCCGGCGAAATCGTCGGCTGGAAGGACGCCATGCGCGCCAAGGTGGAGGAGTTGAACACGCTCAGTTACCGGACCGACTATGGCGAGACTGCCAAGGCCATCGTGCAGCTGTTCGAGCGTGCCATGGACCGATCCGTGGACGTGCTCTCTCGTATTGCCCGGCTGAACATTGACGAACGCCTGGCCGCTGTCACCGAAAGCCAGGCCAAGATGATCGAGGACGCGTTCTTCGCGGCCCTCGAAGAGGTAGGCATCGACCCGCTGGACCTCGACGGCCGGGAGCGCGTGGCCACCGCCTACGCCAAGCACCTCTCGGTGATCCCCGCGACCGGCTGACCGCACGACCGTGCCCGCCACCCTCCACGCGCTCGCCGATCGATTCGCAGCCAACAGCCGCAAGCGCATCAGGCCCGCCTACCTGAAATACATCGGGGAGTGGCGGAAGGCCGACTGCCAAAGCCCGCACGCCGACAAACACCCCAGCCCCAGCATGGCGCCCAACTGGCACGGGCCCGGCAAGCCCTGCCACATCCACGGTGCCCTCTGCACGAAGTGCCACGCCTGCGCCGCCTGCAGGCCGGAGCAGCGCGCACCCTCCGGCGACTGGGACGACTGGCTGTATCTCGGCGGGCGCGGCACCGGCAAGACCAGGGCGTGCGCCGAGGAGGTGGCCGCCGCGCTGGTGATGAACTCGCGCTGGCGCATCGCCATCCTGGCCCCCACCTACGCGGACGCGCGAGACACCTGCGTGGAAGGTGAGTCCGGCCTGCTCGCCATCTTCGAACGCTGGGGCCTGGTCGAAGACCGCGACTACACGTGGAATCGCTCCATCGGTGAGCTGATCATGACGGCCACGAAGTCCCGCGCCAAGCTGTTCACCGCCGAGAAGCCCGCCCGCATGCGCGGACCCCAGCACCACATGGCGTGGGTGGAGGAGCTGGCCCAGGTGGTCAAGGCCGCCTCGGACGCCCTCGACATGCTGCGGTTCGGCCTCCGGCTCGGCAAGCACCCGCGCCTGGTGGCCTCCACCACCCCGCTGCCTCTGATCGTCATCAAGGACATGCTGGCCGACCCGAAGTGCGCCAAGAGTCGAGGCACCACCGACGACAACGCCGCCAACCTGCCCGCCGTCACCCTGCGCACCCTGCACAAGAAGTACGACGGCACCCGCCTAGGACGCCAGGAGCTCGGCGGGGACCTCCTGGACGACATGCCCGGCGCCCTGTGGAAGCGCGGCTGGCTCGACGCCGGCCGCATCCAACTGGACCACTCGGCGAACTGGAGCGACACCAACCCGGACACCGTCGAGCGCAGCGCCGAGGAGTGCAGGGCTACCGCCAAGGGCATCCTGGCCGCGCTGCAGCTGCTCAACATCACCCTTACTCGCATCGTGGTGGGCGTCGACCCGGCCGTAAAGAGCACCGAGGACGCCGACGAAAGCGGCATCGTCGTGGCCGGCATCAGCGCCGAGGGGCACTTCTACGTCCTGGCCGACTACACCGTCCGCGACACCCCGCAGGTGGTCGTGGCCAAGGTGCTGCAGGCGTATGACGACTGGGACGCCAACACCGTGGTCGTCGAGGTCAACAACGGTGGCGAGTGGATCCCGGACAGCATCCACACTGCGCGGCAGGCCGCCGACCAGCCCACCATGAGCGTGGAATCCATCCACGCCAAGAAGGGCAAGCGGGTCCGCGCCGATCCCGTGTCGGTGCTCTACGAAGCGGGACACGCGCACCATGTCGGCACCCACAAGCACCTGGAAGATCAGCTGTGCGTGTGGACCACCGACCAGAAGGAGTCGCCCGACCGGATGGACGCGGTCGTCTACTGCCTGCTCTACCTCGACGGCCACGGTAGTGGCAGCGAGCTGATGACCACCAACGCCACCATCCCGCGCCACCAGTTCGGCCGCGCACAGATGGCCACCACCAGCGCATTCTCCAGGGGGCGACGATGACCGACCGCAACAGCCTGCCCCGCCTGCGCCCCGGCCAGCGCGTGCGCACCATCCCGCTGCAGGCGGAGATCCTGCCCGACGGCGGCATTCGCATTTCCAGCCCGCTGGCGCGCGGCTGGGCCGGACACGCCCGCACCGCTGGCGAGCTCGCGCGAGCACTGGGGCACGCCTTCGTGGAGGTGGAGGTGGCCAGCTACGCGCGAGCCAAGGGGGCCAACTACGACCAGGACCGGCTCACCGAGCACGTGGAAGGCGACCCGCTGGCCGGCACGAAGATGACCCGTCGGCGCGGTCCCGCCCAGCGCCGCGCCGCGCACCCGCCGGAGGCGTGGGCCATGCAGGACGACGGCTCTTGGCTCTCTCCCGCCGGCCGCCGGTACGCGGCGACGTCGCCCACGGTGTTGCGGGTGGTGGCGAAGCTGGCCGCCAAGACCCTCCCAGTTGACACCCCCAAGGACCAGGGGGTAGCCTGAACCCCTCGGAACGACCACACGGAAGGACCGCCCGATGCCCAGCCCCAACGCGCGACTGACCCTGCGCATGACCCAGGTGAGCAGCAACCAGAAGCCCTACCGGTACACGAGCCTGGAGATACAAGACGTCGACAGCACACTTACGCTCGCCTCCTTCGTGCTGGCCCCGGAGCACGTGGTGGACCTGATCGCCGGTCGCCTCGTGGGCGACGTCGACGGCGTGGCGGCCTGGCTGGTTGAGCCGGCGGAGCGCCCCCTACTCGGCAGGCTCATGGGAACCACGGTTCGCCACTTCCCCACGGGCAGCTACGACGAGTCCGCCGTGATCGACTGGTGCGCCAAGAACGGCCCGGCCATCGGTGCCCACTCCTGGAGCGTCCGCCAGAACAACGGCGGCATGCACGTGGCCGTCTGGCGCCACTACGTCGACGTGCAAACTGCGGATGAGCTGGACGCCGTCATAGAACGACGTCAGGACACCATGGACGTGCTGCCCGAACCAGGGGCCCGCGCGTGACCGGGAAGCGAACCGTGGTCACCGAGGTTTCCCACCGGTCGCCACGCGACGACTGGAAGCGCCCCCGCAGCCTTAGCAACGTGCTGGCCGCACTGCAGGCCAACGGCTTCCTGGACGCCGACGCCCCGGTCGGCATCGCGTTCGTGCGCGTCTGTGGCGTGATGGCGCTGCGGGTGACCATCGCGCACGGCCGGGCCACGCTCTATACCGGACTGCGCCAGGATGGCCAGCCGGTGCGTTGGCGCCAGTCCCGCGAGCCGAGGGGCTCCGAGCCGTGGCAGGTGGCGCGCGAAGCTCTGGAGCTGCTGGCCACACTCAGTGTTGACACCCCTGTTCGTTGGGGGTAATATTTAGGAACACCCGAACACGAACGGAAGGACAGCAGTGGCCAAGAAGAACGACCCGCCACCGCCCCCCAAGAAGCCGTCCGGTAACCCGCTCATGCAGTGCCCCAACTACAACACCTGCCAGACCATGGTCAGGGCCAGCAACCGGGGCAACCCTCACAAGTACGGCGTGTACGACGCCGCCAAAGACGACATCGTCTACAAGGACTGCAACGGCGGCTGACAACCCCTAAGCGCCCAGGTGTCGCGTCGAGCAGAAGCCCGGCGCGACACCTGGAACCAAGGAGCAGGCCATGCCCGACCAGTTCCCCCTGGAGCCCATCTACGACCAACTGGTTCGCGAACGGGAGACCCAACCGCAACCCGCACCCGACCAGCCCGCCGACCCGCCGACCACGGAGGAACCCAGTGCCTGACCAGCACATCGACGTGGAGCCCGACGCCATCCGCGACGCCACCACCGGCAACCCGATCCTGACCAAGCAGCAGGCCGAACGCATCCGCGAGGAGTGGACCGCCCAGCATCCACCCGTCCCCGGACTGCGCTGGGTGATCAGCTTCAACATGTACGGCGAAGTGTCCAGCCGCCACCTGGAGGTCATCCCCGGGTGGGAAGACGCCTTCGCCCCCTCGACCGCCACGAAGGCCACCAGCGCCCGCCAGCACGACGTGCGCACCCGGGCCTCCGAAGCGAACCGGCTGGGCGCGCTCGCCTACCAGGGCTGGTTCGCCGCCCTCCCGGAGAACGTCCGCCAGACCAGCAACACCACCTGGGACGACCTCCGCGAAGAGTTCCGCGAGCCGCTGCGCCGCGCCGCCATCCTCGTGTGGCAGCACGGCGAAAACGACGGCTTCTACGAAGCCCTCCTGCGCACCCTGCCCTCCGCACGCCTGGGCGCCGCCGGTGAACTGGACAACCTGCAGGACTTCATCGTCAGCATGCGCCGACTCCACGGCGCCGCCTACGGGGTGGACGCCGTGCTGGGTGAGCTGACCAGCCGAATCAACGCCCTGCGCACCGACGCCGAGAAGGACGCCAAGCGGGCCAAGGAGCGCCGCCCCCGATGACCGCCCGACAGTTCCTGCTCCTGCTGGTCGCCGTGACGCTGTTCCTCGCGGCCACCGGCGGAATCCCCGGAAAGTGAGCACACCCATGCCCGATGTCAACGTGTCCATTGACCTCGACGCCCTGTTCGTCGAGCCGGCCGACCTCGACGGCGACCCGGTCAACGTGCGTACCGCCATGCGGAACGCCGTGGTTCAGGCCGCCGCCACGAAGCTGATCGCTGGCTTCAACCACGAGGAGCTGCACGAGCTGCGCCAGGAGGTGCACCGCGTCCGCAGCGAGCTTGTGCGCGAACGGCTGGTTGCCGAGGTGACCGCAGCCATGGACCTCGCGATCCAGCGCACCACCCAGTGGGGCGACCCGATCGGCGACCCCACCACGGTGCGCGAGCTGATCCGGATGGAGCTGGAGGCGTTCCTGTCCGGCACCAGCACCGCGCGCAAGATCGACAGCTACGACAAGTCGCCCCAGAACCTGCGCGAGCTGATCAACCTGGTGGCCCGCGACACCATGCACGGCGAACTGGGCAAGCAGGTCCGCACCGCACGCGCCGAGATCGACAAGCGCGTTCGCGAGATCCTGGTACCGCTGATCGCCGAGAAGCTCACCGAGCACACCCGATGACCATCGACGCCTGGGCGGAGGGCACGCTGGCCGGCATCCCGCGCACGACCGCCGACCAGCGCCACCGCGCCGCACGCAGGATAGCCACCGAGGCCGCCAGCGCCACCGAGGCCGCCGAACTGCTCGCCATGCTGGGACTCACCGCCCAGGACGGCCTGCGGGTCGCAGAAGCCGAATCAGCGCCCCTGTTGCGCGAGACCGCCTGAACCGAAAGGACACCATGACCGACTGGCAGGACAACCCCGACCAGCCCACCCCCACAAGCGACGCCGAGTCGGCGCCCGCCACGCCGCGCAACGACCTGACCGCCGCCTACCAGCGCGTGCAGAAGCTCGCTGCCGACCTGGCCGACGCCGTCCAGACCATCCCCGTCCAGGCCGGCATCATGCTGCCCCCGTTCCGCCTGCCACGCCTGCAGCTGCCCTACGAGCAGGTGGAGGAGGTGGAGCCCGACCCGCGCCACCTCACGATCTCCGTGCGCACCGCGCCCCTTCCCGGTGCCGGCGCCGAGACGCACCTGTTCAGCGACCGCCAGGGGCTGACCTACCAGACCTACGGCGCCGAACACGACTTCAGCCAAGACCGCACCCTGGACATCCAGAACAGCGAAGGCGTCGTCATCGCCAGCTACCCGCCCGGCACCTGGCTCGACGCCTGCTACCCGACCTACCGCAGTCAGGGGGCCACCGATGCCTGACCTCGATGACCTGTCGATTGCCACCGCCACCCGCTGGTGGCTTCGCGCACTGGCCGCCGGTCTCGCCCTCCTCGTCCTGGCGCTGATCCTCGGACTGGTGGGCTGGCTGGCCGGCTGGTGGTTCAAGGCGCAGAACACCGAGCGGCAGGCCCAGGTCAACGAGTCCAGCTACGGCCGCCAGGAGTCCCTGCGCACCGAGGTGGGCAAGAACATCGGCGTCGTCTTCGACATCACCAGCCAGATTCAGCTGGCCCCCGACGACACCGCCAGGCAGGTTCTGTCGGCCCAGCGGCTGAACACGGTCTCGATGGTGTGCCGCGACGCCGCCAAGATCGACGACAAGTCCAGCCTGGACCCGGAGCAGCTCGACTTCATCGACATGAACTGCGTAGGCGCCGCCGTGGCGCAGACGTCCGAATATCGACCGTAGGCAAGGAGAACCACACCCGTGAACAAGACCCGTCGCATCCTCGCCGTGGGCGCCCTGGGCGCCATCCTGGCGCTGGCCGGCTGCACGAGCTCGCCCACCCCGTCGCAGAAGGCGGAGTCCGAGCAGCAGGAGCGCATCAGCGGCGACATGATCAACAACCAGCCGCTGCCCACCTTCCCGCGCTCCCAGCTCCGCCAGAACCTGATAGAGATCCAGACCGTGCAGGCCACCGGCGTGCAGTCCACAACCTTCTTCATGCTGGCCGGCGTGCCGAAACCCGTCTTCAGCTGCCCGTCCATCGGCCTGCCCGTGCCCGCCACCACCAGCCTGTCCAACCCGTGGCAGATCGACCGCGAGTCCAGCAGCTACGGCATGTCCAACACGGCCATCAGCCAGATGGAGCCCACCGGCGTCTACATCGACGACTCAATGGGCACGTACGTGATGTGCATCGACGCCCAGGGCCGCAGCTACCCCAACTACTGGGAGGGCGAGGTGCACGCCATCATGGCCCCCGCCAGGTGGAACGACACCACTGGCGCAGTTGAGCTGATCGGCCCGCCGTCGTTCAAGTTCAGTGGCGGAAAGTAGCCGCTCCATCCGGGTGGCGCCCCACGTCACCGAATCCGGGAAACGCGGGTGGCGCTGGACCTGCAGCGACCACCCGCGTCACCGGGGCCACCACCAGCTGAACCGCTGGACCGACTGGATACGTGCCAACCGGGACGACCCCGACGACCACGCGTTCGTGCGCTGCATGCGAGGCGCCTCCGAGCACTGGCACAAGCTGCACGCACCCGAACACCACTGTTGCCCGATCGCCTACCAGCAGAAGGAGAAGCCCGTGGGCAGGAAAGACAACCGCACCCCGGAGGAGAAGGCCGCTTGGGAGGCCGGCGAGTTCACCGAGGAGGAGGCGCGAGACGCCGGCATGTCGCAGGCGGAGATGAACCAGGCCCGCGCCGAGCAGGAGCGCGAGCTGGGCAACGACCTGGCCCCGCCGTCATGACCGGGCTCGACGCGGACCGCGTGGCCCAGGTGATCGCCGCCCACGACGCCGAGCCTGCTCTGGCCTGCGACCCGGCGCCGATCGTCAACGGCCTGCACCTGCGCCGAGCTCTGGGCCGCAAGCAGTGGGGTGCCCCCGTCGAGTTCGGCTGCTGTGGCTGGCGCGTGGACGGCCTGGCCTCCGGCTACCGGTCCCGCGTGATCGTGACCGGCGACCACCAGTCCGACACCTGGCCCGACCTCGACGGCCTGCAGGGCAACCAGTGGATACACGCGTCCATCAGCCGCTCCGACACGACGCCCAGCTACGAAGACCTGAAGTTGCTGCACTTCGCCGTGTTCGGCGACCGGCACGCCTACCAGGTCTTCGTGCCGCAGGACCGGCACGTGAATATCCACACCCACGCGCTGCACCTGTTCGGCAGGGCGGACGGTCAGTCCGTGCTACCGAACTTTGGTCGCTTCGGCACGATCTGACGACCTGTGCCGCGCCCGCTCGTTTTTGCAGGCGCGGCACTTTCGGCCGATGTACCCGCGCCCTTTACTCTCCCAGATGGTATTTGCCGGAGTGAACGCATGATTGCGTTGACAATGAGTTGCGAACTTTCGCGCTACACGGTTATGGGGGCTGGCCGCCAGATTTTCGCCCGCTGCCTGGATCACCAGATGGGCGGGATTTACGCAACGGCGATGCAGGCAAGCGACACCGCCGGCACACTGTCCAGCGTGGGCCGCGCGGTCATGGCATGCGTGTCCCACCTGGCCGTCCGGGAGGCCCATCACCCAGCGATGGGCATAGACCACAGTGCCCTTTAGGGAAAGCCATCCGTACCCGTTGGGCTTGATGTGATCATCGGGCCATAGCACGCATTCGCTCATGCCCCAGACGCTACATCATGGGGACGAAAGGCATCCGAGAACATGACCTACGACTTGACCAGCCTGGTAGCCCTGGAGCCGCCAGGGCCTGGCCGCATCCACCTGCACCTGCCTGGCTATCAGCCCGGCAAGAAGACGCGCACGCAGTCCAACGCGCCCCTGTGCGGGGTGTTCGTGTACGCGGACGCCCGCCAGGTCCAGCTCGACGTGGCGCGGCTCTGGACGCACGTCCGGCCGACCTGGGCTGGTTCCGAGATGGTGGGCGAGCGGTACTGGTGCCCGCCGTGTCTGGGCCGCCTGGTGGTGCTGCTGAATATGCAGGACTCTCTGGTGGGTGACGCCATGGCAATGATCAAATTAGCGCAAGCGAATGGCTCGCAATACAGCTTGACACCCACGGAGAGCGTGGGTACTGTTCTGGATGTCGGAGGGGAAACACAGAACCCAACAGGGATCGGTGTCAGGCCCCCTCCGACGCTCGAAACTTGACAACACAAGATCAGCGGGTGGGACTGGACGGTCTGGCCGATCGCCATCAGCTAAGACCTCCCACCCGCGCAAGATCCCTACGGGGCGTGGACAGACTGGCCATACCGGAACGGCTTCGAGCCCAGCGGTCCCTGCGAAGCGGTGCGCCTGTCCGAGGGATCAACGGGACGTCGGGGTGTCCAGCAGTGGCACGCTCCGATCCGCTCGACGGAGCACGCCCAGCAGCGTGTAAATCCTCGGCGTCCCCAAAGCTCCCCTGTCGCCTACGAGTCCCTGGACGGACTGGAAGCCGGGGGCTCGCCGCTACAAGGCGACACCTAGCGGCTGGACCAGCGGAACGCGTGCCACACCGCCCGAAGGAGGCAAGGCCCCGCTGGTCCCCAAACTCTCCCTGGTCCGGCCGCCGGCCAGGGGTGATCGACAAGGCGGCCAGACTCTCTCACCTCCAGCAGCCGCACCTCTTCCCCTTGTGTGCGGCGACTTCCCCGAAGAGAGCCGCGTACCCCGTCGGAGAGGTCAGGGGCGCGGGTGGCCGCACGCTGCAGGTGCAAGCCGCAGCGTGCGGCCCCAAAGCTGAGTGGTAACGGCCGTCCGGCGGGAGGGTGTTCGACCGCTCTAGGGGTCAGCTCAGGCGAGCCCTGCCCGTGTAACTGGGGGTCGCATCCCAGTGACAGGGCGGTGGGCCGGTCCGGCACCGGCGGCCCTGCGGAAAGGGCGGGGGCTGCAGATAGTCCAAGCAGCTAGTAGCCCTGACAACCCGGCAACGCGAGGCGTGGACTGCCGAGCGACCGGGCGAACGGGATAGCAGAGTGGCTCATGCGCCGGTACCCGCCGGAGACGTCGGTTCGTTTCCGACCCCGTTCACTGTGTCTGTCGTTTTCCAGCGGCCCAAGATGCCGCGATCGGCGGGGATCGAGTCCCCAGCGGCCCAGCTCGCCCAGGCTGTAGCGCTCTGTCCTGGACGGGTCGCGAACCTCCGCAGGGAGGAGTGGCCCCGGCGCGGTGACCCCGGTTCGAATCCGGGCGACGGACACCCATTGACACCCACGTGCGCCGTGGGTTACCGTGAAGTCGTACGGAACAACCCAACCGGGAAGGACCCCAAGATCATGCGGACCCCCGAACAGGCCAACGCCACCAACCGCGCCCTACATGTCCAGAACATCGTCAGCAGGCTGACCGCCCCCATGGTCAACGCCCTGCTGGCCGCGCAAGGCACCGTCAACCGAGACGACCTCACCGGCGGCACGGTGGCCGACTACTGCCCCGGTCACGAGAGCCTGCGCGGTGACCGCATGGGCACCAGCGACTACTGCGAAGGGACACGCGTCTGCAAGCAGGCCGTGGACGCCTACCGCGCCGAGCGCACGCCGGACCCGGACGTGCTCCACATCCGCAAGAGCGACGCGGTCAAGATCGGTACCGTCTGCGCGCTCATTGACCGCCGGCTGCTAGAGAACGTGCCCACCTACGACGAGTACGGCTGGTCCCAGCACGGTCTGACCGAACTGGGCGAAGAGGTCCGCGCGCACCTGCAGGCCCAGAGGGCAGCGCAGTGATTGCCGCCCTGCTCGCGCTGGCGGTCGCGCTGGCCGCCAGCCTGTGGACCACCGCCTACGCCCTGCAGGTCGCGCTGGAAGACGCCGACCTGGTGGCGTACTGGTCCCGCGTGGCCCGCGAAAACGCCTGGTGGGACACCATCGAGGCCATGCACGAAACGCTGGACGCCCTGATCGTGATGAACAACCGAGACCTGCTGGAGTGCTCATGACCACCCTGGACCTGCGGACGGCCACCGCGCAGGACGTGGCGCGTGTCGCCCGCGAGCTGCCTGGCGCGACCTCGGCGACGCTGATCCACGCGCACCTGGTGCTGGAGCCCGCAGGCCGCTACGCCCCGGGTGCGATGCGCAACGGGAGCACCCGGTACGTGGCCGCCCTGCAGCGTCGCGGGCTCGCCGAGCTGGACCCCAGCGGCATCTGGCCGGCGTTCCTGACTCCTGCCGGCCTGGCGGTGCGTGACGAGTTGCTGCTGTCCGCGCTGCGGGAGCGTAGCCATCTGCTGGAGCAGTACCGGGAGTATGTGCGGCACTGCCCGATGTGTTACCCGGAGGGCCAATCGGGTGAACTGCGCACCGGTACGACATCCGCAGTTGACACCCACGTCCGTGGGGGGTAACGTTCTTCTTGTCAGGAACAACCCACACCGGGAAGGACCCCCAAATGACCACCACGCTCGCCGCCCAGGCCCCCCGCTTCCACTCCCTCACCGGCACCCAGCCGGTCGGCCAGACCCAGCTGGCCACCATGTCCGAGCTCGCGGGCACGGTCACCACGGTGACCCGCCAGAACGTCCAGTACTGGTCGGTCAACGTTCGTTCGGCCCGGGACGCCTTCGTGCCCGCCAAGCGCGAGCAGGGCAAGACGGTAAACATCTGGTTCGACTCGAACGAGGGTCGCTACGTCGTCGACTACTGGCAGGTCGGCGCCTCCGTCGAGGCCGACCGCACCCGGTCCCTGCAGGCCGCCATAGGCTCGGCCGTTACCGTGGCCGCGCGTCGGTGGCTGGACTCCCGGGAGGCGATGTACCGGTGACTTCCGGCAAGCGGAAGGGGCCACCAGCACGGCGGCCCCTTCCGCCCGTCCCAGATCACCCAGCAGCGGTGTGCGCCGGCGGCACGCCGTTGGTGTGCACCGTGTGCCACGTGGGCCTGGAGCGCGTCCCAGGGCCCCGGGAATGGTCCTACGCGGCCGTGTCCGACGGCCGCGTAACCGGCACGAATGACAAGCCGGAGTACGACCTGCGCAGCTATCTGGCCATGTGGGATGCCGCCCGCAACCAGGAGGAGCGCGACCGCGCCGACTACTTCCGAACCAACTTCTACGGCTGGGGCATCCCCTGGTCCTCGCCCGCCTACCCGGCCATGTCGACGTTCCACACGCACACCCCGGCGCAGTGTCCGAGCTGGTGCGACCACTCGCACGTGGCGGCCACCGTGCCCGACTGCTGCGGCTGGCCCATGTGGCACGCTCCGCCCGGGTGGACGTGCCGCGAGTCGGGCAAGCTCGGCGGCTGTTGACACCCACGGTCGTGGGGGGTACTGTCTGGGGCAGAGCAGGAACAACCCCAGAGGGAAGGACCCCGAAATGACCACCACGACCGTCGACACCGAGGCCCCGGCACCCACCGGCAAGTGCACCCGCTGCGACCGCGTACTGAAGGACCCCAAGAGCATCGAGCGCGGGCGCGGGCCGGTCTGTGAGCGCAAGTACCGGGCCGCCATCGAGGAGGCCACCAAGCAGACCTCGGACGGCATCGTCGCCAAGGCGCTCACGCTGTTGGCCAACGGCGGGGTGGTCAAGAACGCGCAGGACAGCTTCTACACGGTGACATCCATCGGTGGCGCGAGCACCTACCGCGTGGACCGCGCGCTGTGCACCTGCCCCGCTGGCCAGAACGGCCGCGTGTGCTACCACCGCCTGGCCGTCAACCTGGTGGAGGTCAAGGCCGTCAAGCTCGCATCTGTGAGCTAGGCCACACCCGCGTTGACACCCACTGCCGCCGTGGGTTAGAGTTCTTACATCAGCAAGGAACAACCCCCAGGGGAAGGACCCAGAGATGACCGCCAACATCAGCACCCCCGCCGGCCAGGACATCCGCGTTGACATCGCCGCCCTGATGACCGACTTGCAGGACCTCGGCGCCGCGAAGCACAACGCCGCTGCCACCACGGGCCAGGACACCCTGGACGGCCGCAACTACTACGGCCAGGGCCACGCCTACCTGAACGCCGCCATGTGGCTGCAGCAGCTCCTGGACGCACACGTCAAGTAGCCGGACGGGGCCCTGGGAAACTGGGGCCCCTCCCCTGTTGACACCCACTATGGTGGTGGGTTAAGCTCATGACACAGCAGGAACAACCCGCCAGGGAAGGACCAAGATCATGGCCAGGACCAGGACAATCAGCTTCACCGCCCCCGACGGCATCACGGCACTGAGTGTCAACGTCGCCGCTACGCGCCACGTCTCCGCTCTCCGTGTGCTCGACTTCGGCGAGGCGGACGACCGCCGCTGGCTGGTTTCCATCCACAAGACCGTCCTGGCGGCCATCAAGGGCCCCAACCAGACTCCCAACTGGAACCACATGCCCCGCCACGTGCTGGTCATCGACGACAACGACCAGCCGGGCGAGGGGGGATGGCTGCGCGTCTCCTAGCCCTCGGTGGCCGGCGCCCACTCCAGGCGCCGGCCACCCGCCCAGCTTGATCACCTTGACACGTTTCAATCACCCGACCCGGAGAAGATCATGAGAGTGCCCCACGAAGTGAACCTGCTCAACGGCGTCTGCGACGAGGAGCGCGGCCTACTGGAAGGCCGCTACCGCGTGTACTGGACACGGCTGCCCGGCTGCAACCTGAAGTCCTTCGGTGTCGTGGACGCCGTCTGTGCGGATGGTCTGGGCTACGGCGTGGTGCTCGACGCCCAGCAGTCCGATGGCCGCGCGCACGCCGTCCGTGTCGCCCTCGCAGCCAACACCGTGGACAGCACCGCGAAGCTGCTGGGCCTGAGTGTGCAGGTGCAGGGGGTTAGGTCGTGAGCACACGCAACTTCATCACCCGCGTGCCGGATGACCGGCTGGCCAAGCTGCCCGTGTACGCCCAGGACGAGATCAACATGGCCCGCCGGTACATCGCCGAGCTGGAGGCCGAGCTGGAGGCGCTGGTAAACCCCGACCACTCGGTGACCACGTTCGCGGATCCACACGCCTCGCGGCCGAAGCCCATCGGCGACAACCCCACCGTCCGCCACCGCCTCGCGGACGGTAGCGAGATCGAGGTGACCTGTCAGCCGCACAAGGTCACCGTGAGCGCCAACGGCAAGAGCTTCCACCAGCGGCTGGTCATGGTCCCGCAGGTGTCCAACGTCGTGGACGTGGTGCTGACCGATGAGACCACTTGGCCGCAGGACCCGCGCCCGAAGTCCAGCGACCAGTGGAAGGTCAACCGGTGATCCCTTCCGGCCAGCACCCACTCCCGCACGCCACCGGCGCCGAGCCGTGGCGCGTGCAGCCGCTCAACCCGAAGGCCGGCGGCCCGCGCGAGTACGGCGCCCTCTGGGCCTGGCGCCTCGACGATGGCGCCGTGGTGGTGCAGTCCGACGACGGTGACGTCACGATCCCCCCGGACTGCCTCACCTCGGTAGCCAACGGCCTCCTGGCCGCCCACGTCCACAATGGACGTCCTGAGTTCCGATCACCCCAACCCAAGGAGAGCAAGTGACCGACCGCGTGGACATCAGCAGCATGACCGACGCCGAGAGGGCCGACATGTACGAGGCGCAGCGCCGCGACATGATCAACCGCCAGCCCACCGCCGGCGAGCCCACGACGCCACCCGCCGGTGGCTCCCGGTAGGGCGCTGCGCCGCCTCGGCGCCGCCGTGGGCCTCCTGGCCGCCGGACTCGCCTTCGTGGCGTTCCTGGCCGTCCTGGGGCTCGCGGTGGCGCTCGTGGTGGGCCCGCTGTTCGTGGACCTCCTGCTGACCATCCGTGGAAGGTGATCATGCCTCGACCCGCTGACCGCCGCTCGCGGTCCAACCGCAACGATCGCGGCTCCAGCTACAGCCGCCGGCGCCGGCGTGAGTGGCTCGTTGAGCGGTTCGGCGACGGCGTGCACGTGGCGTGCTTCCTGCAGCGCTCGCCGCTGTGGCTGTACGTGCTCGACGTCGACAACGTGTCCGCCGACCGCCTGCGTCTTGGCGTGGACGGTGGGAGCTACAAGCGGTCCAACATCCAACCGGCGTGCCTGCCCTGCCAGTGCCACCAGGGTGGCCAGGTCGGCCCGGCCCAGAAGACGGCGCGGCGCGCTAGTTGACACCCACGTACAACGTGGGATAGTCTTCTCCTGTCAGCAAGGAACAACCCCGACGGGGAAGGACCCAGATCATGATCAACGCCACCGACACCACCGACACCACCGACACCACCGACACCACCGACACCACCGACACCACCAGCGGCACCACCTGCATTATCCGCGCCCAGGACTTCAGCCAGCGCACCACCGACGATGACCGCTACCGCTGGACCGGCGGCAAGATGCGCCACACCATGGCCGCCCTCGGCGACGCCCTGGTCATCATCACCACCGACAAGCAGACTGGCCACACCGCCGTCAACGTCCGCCTGGTTGGCCTGCGCGAGAATCCCTACGGCGGTGGCTACCAGGTGGCCATCGACTACACCTACTCGGACGGCTCCGGGCGCCCCGTCTGGACCCGCCTGGACGACCTCGGTGACACCATCATCCCGCTGACGGCCGCCGACGACGGCGCCAAGTGGAAGGCCACCCGCAGCTACGGCGACGAAGCGTCTCACGCCGTCGAGCTCGCGCAGGCCCAGCACGGCAAGCGCGAGGGGCGCGAGTGGGGCAACTGGGCCACGCGCGTTGGTTTCCGCGAGGTCTCCGTGACCTACACCCCGTACCCGGACAGCTACGCGGACGCGGCGCCCCGGGGCGAGCGTGGCTTCTGGGTGTACAACCTGGACGAGTGCCGCGCCCAGGGCCTCATGCGCCAGCAGCGGATGCACGACCTGTACCCGGACAGCTACGAAGCTCCGGCCCGCCGGTCTGCCGCCTGCGACAACAAGTGGCACCGGGGCCTGTTCGACTTCATGCCTTGCTCGGAGTGCCCGAAGGACTGACCGGGAATCACTAGCCCCCTGCGGTTGACACCCACTACCGCAGGGGGCTAAAGTGGTGTCAGCAGCAAGGAACAACCCGAACAGGGAAGGACCCGAAAATGATCACCACCGCCCCCGCCCACATCGCCCGCGACACCTGGACCGGCACCTGGACCCGGCGCGGCATCCCCGCCGGCCACCGCGCGGACACCTTCACCGCCGCCGAGCTCGCCGAGCTGTTCGGCACGGAGTTCGCCATCTGGGAAAGTGCCGGCCAGACCCGGGGCGGCAAAGAGCTGTTCGTGCGCTCCCGCAACGTGCCGCAGGCGGACGGCTCCCTGGCCGGCTACGACGCCAACGGCCGCCTGGTCATCATCCACCCGGCCACCCGCGCCCTGCGCATCCTCACCAAGTAGCCCACCTCGGCGGGGCGGCCACCCGGTCGTCCTGCCCGGAACAACCTCACCAGGAAGGGCCACAGAGATGGACGAGAGCGGCAACGAGCGAGCCCTGAACCTCGCGAACGCGCTGGCCGCCCGCCACGGCTGGGAGGTGCGGCCCATGCGCGCCAAGTTCACCAGCGGCGGGGAGGGCTTTTCGCTGGTCATCTACGTGACCGACCCGGTGGCCAAGCGGTACAACTCCCGCGTGATGTCGTTCTACAACGATGACAAGTACGGCCCGCGCTGGACCGGCCTGGCTGGCCGCCGCATCCCTGGCCGCCTGGTCATCCCCTACGCTCGTGAGTTCGCCAAGGACGAGACCGCGCACCCGGGCATGGTGAACCGCATCTTGCCGGACCAGACCTAGGTCACAGTACCCCCGGGCGACTTGACACCCACTGTCGCCCGGGGGTACTGTCCTCCTATCAGGAACAACCCAAACGGGAAGGACCCAAGATCATGCCGAAGGTCTTCTACACCGAGATGGACCGCAAGACCTACGAGTGGACCGAGAGCATCCCTGGCACCACGCAGCGCGCCACGGTGTACGGCACCACGATCATCGAGGCGCAGGACTGGGCGGACGTGCCGGAGAACGGCATCTACCGCGACCGCACCTACAAGATCACCAAGTGCTACCGGTCCACCGTGCCTCACCACCTTGGTGACCTGGTCGGACACTCCAGCGACCCGTGGATTGTCGAGTGAACCACGGTCCTGCCTACCAGGGCTTGGCGTTCGTCTGCCAAGTCCTGGTGTTCGCCGCGCTGGCCACCTGGTGGCTGCGCGGCACCCGCCCCGGCCGTGACGTTTGCAAGGCCGCCGTACGGCTGTACCGCGCCCCGGCCCGCCGCCGAGCCCGCAAGGATGCCCAAGCGCTCACCGAGTGGCAGCGCACCATCACCTGGTGGGCCCACTACCGCGCCCAGTACGCCCCCGGCACCCGCGAGTACGAGACCGCCCACGGCATGGTCACCTACCTGCAGAACACCGGCCCCTGCCCGAACACCGGTTTCACCTGCGACCGCCCCCACTGCCCCAGTCACCCACGGAGCCAACCATGAGCATCGACACCTCACCCCGCATCCGCACCGACGCCGCAGACTTCTACCTGGGGCGCGGCCCGTCCGCCGAGTACCTCGGCACCCGCACCGACAACGGCGGCCCGGAACATATCGAGCTGTGGGGCCGCTTCCAGTCCCTGACCGAGGAGCCCGTCACCGATGACGAGTTCCGGGACGAAGTCGGCGAGCTGATCAACTTCACCCGCTGGCCGTGGACCAGCCACGCCACCAGCGCAGACACCCCGTGGGCCTACATGTTCGACCGGGGCACCCTCTACGTGTACCGGTACGGCGTCGAGCTGGCCCGCATCGTCGCCAACTACACCGTGCCCACCCGCGACCACCAGGGCCGCCAGGCACGCCCCGCCGTCACCAACCAGTTCCCGACCGTCGACGCCACCCGATAGGAGACACCCGACCATGTCCGACAAGCCAACCAGCGGACCCGTCCCAAAGAACGCCACCGTCGTGGGGTGGAAGGTCACCGACACCGAGGACCGCCGGCGCCGCATCATGGCCATGGCGCTCGCCCTCGCGTCCGCGCTGCTCCTGCTCCCCAGCATCTTTCTGGCCGCCTTCGTTGACTGGGTGTGGTTCCCCGTCGGTTTCGGCTCCTGGCTGGCCGTGATGCTCACGGTCTTCGGCATCGTCACCTACCGGCACGGACCCAAGCGGTGAGCGGCTACGTCACCCAGCGCGTCCGGGCCGGAGACGGCACCGTGGTTGCCCTCGGCAAGGAGAAGGACCCGCCAAACGACTCGATGTGCTGGGGAGCCTCCGCCTGGACGAAGGACGACCGCGAGGAGGGCGCCGAGCACATCGACCGCCTGGCCGCCGACTGCACCTACCGGGACATGATGGAGGCCGTCCGCGAGTACCTGCGCGACCACGACACCCCGGCGGAACTGATCCCGTGACCACGCCTCCGCCGTCCAGTTCGTGGGCCACGGTCTGGCGGAGCGTCATCGTGCCCCTGCTGGCGCCCACGCAGCCCCGCGTCTGGCACGCCCACAACGGCCTCTGGCATGTCGTCTACGCCGACGACCCGCAGGCCGCCAACGAGAAGCGACACCGCAACCCAGGAAAGACGACCACATGACCAACCCCGACCCGAACGCCCCGGGCGCCACCGACCAGTGCGCCACCTGCGGTCACGAACGCAGGTGGCATCACCCCGACGTCGAGCCCGGCCGCTGCACCGGCGGTGACCTTGACTGCGCCTGCGGCGGGCACTTCGTGGAGATCGGCCCGGCCACCCGCATGGCCCGGTTCGCCGAGGCCGCCCAGCGGTTCGCGGGCAGCATCGTGACCGTGCGCGCCGCCATGACGGACGCCATGCGGTCCTTCCACGAACTGCACGCCGTGATGCAGTCCGCCGGCATGCTGGACGAGCCCAGCCTGTGTGACGGCTGCGACCGCACCGACCACCCGGTCACCGCCAGCCCCGACGGCCGCGCCCTCCTGTGCCCCGACTGCCAAGTCAGACTGGCCGCCCAGGAGGAGCCCGCCCGCACCCCCGCCCTGCAGCAGCTCGCCTGGTGGCACCGCGAGGACTGCGACAAGGGCTGCGGGGGCACCTGCACCGACGGCGCCGCTGCTATCGCCAACGCCGTGGGCATCCCCGTCGAGGCCGTCACCGGCCCCAGTCCCGACGGCCTTCCCGACCACTGGCGCGACGCTCCGCCTTGCATCGACATCGACACGCTGCCCGTCTGCCCCCTCGACGGCGAGCCGCTCTTGCAGACCTACGCCACAGTCAACCAGCCAACCCTCTACCGGCACGCCGACGGGACCGTCCACCCTGACCGCAGCGTGGACCTGCGGCACGTGCCCACCGACCTGGAAGTCACCGTCCACATCCCGCCCTACAACGACTCCCTGCCGCTCGCCCCCAACGACAGCTGCGCCACGTGCTTCCCCCGCGTATGCGACCCAGACCGCAGCGAATGCCGCAGACACATCCCCACCCTGCCGCCCGACGGCGCGCCGGTGATCCCCGGCTGGCGCCAGCCGCCACTCAGCGGCGACTACCAGACCATCCCCTACGCGCCGGGACGCGGACCCATCCGCTACCCGCACAAGGCCGCACGCACCCAGGACGACCCCCAGGGCCCAGTGCCGGACACCGCACACGACAACCTGCAGGGCGGGCTGGTCACGCCGCCACCCGCCACCGAGCAGGCCCCGCCCTGGCGCTGCGAACAGTGCGGCAGTGACCGGTGGCTGGGCTGGCGGGCAGGCCCCGCGCACGAGCGCCACCCGCGCCGCGCCCAATGCGTGCCCTGCGGTCACGTCCAAGACCTGCCCCCAGGCGAGAACCCGTGACCACCAGCAAGCCGGTCAGCTGCGACTGGTTTTGGGGCTCCCACGGCTGCGACATGCCCGGCGGCCATGACGGCACCATCCACACCTGCGACAGCCGCGACCCAGACGGCCCCTGCAGCCAATACGACACCGCAGCACCCGCCGACAAGCGCGTCCGCTTCAACCAAGCAGACAGCGACACCGCCACACCGGAATGGGGCGACTGGGGCCCCTACGGCGAAGGCTTCGGCATGGGCCCCGACTGGGGAGGACCCAACATCACCCCGCCCCACAGCCACTACACACATGCCGGCCACACACTCAACTGCCCGGCATGCCAGGCCGCGCAACCCAACCCGACGCACCCCCAGAAGCCGAGCTGAACCCCACGCACCTGCACCCCCGGTCACCCACCCTGACCGGGGGTGCAGGCCGTAGCATGTCGGGCAGCACTACCCGCGACCACCAGGAGGCGAGCATGCCAACCAAGGGCAGGCGCAACCCCAAGCCCACACCCGCCCAGGAGCAGACCGACGCCGCCGAGGAGCCCGGCCGATTCACCGCCGGAACCGGTGCGCTCGCCGAGGACATGCAGGCGTCCTTCGCTGACACCGCACTGCAGGCGCAGGCCATCCGGCTACAGAGGCTCGACGGCGACGGCCAGCCGGTCGGCGATCCGGTCAGCCTCGACGGCGCCACCGCAACCGTGCACATGACGGCCACCGACCTGCCGGACGTGACGGACCTTCCGGCGCCCGGCGCAACCATCGAGGTCGAAACCAGCGACCCGGCCACGGTCGCGGTGGTTGCGCAGCTGCTCCGCATCCCGGTTCCCACGGCTGTGATCAACAGCTGGTGGCCCGCCATCGTGCGCCTGCCGAGCGACCCGCACCCGTGGCCGCTGTGCAAGGCGTTCCTGACCCCGCAGGGCCTCTACGTGTACCGGCAACCGCCCGCCGAGCTGGAAACGTTCACCGCCGGCGCCACGCCGGCCTGGCACTCGCCAGTCGACTTTGAGAAGACCCGGCGCCCCGTCACTGGTACAACAGCCCGTAACGCCGGCATCCCGATCGTGACATCCGCCGGTCAGGTAATCGTGCAGCCCACCAGCGGCTGCGGGTGCGCCAACCGGGCACTGAAGAACTGGCGCCCCACCTGGTCGCGAAACGTCATCTCCTGGGACGACGGCGTGCGGCTGGCCCTCGACGCGACGGAAGGCAGGTGACCATGAGCCTTGACTGGATCAACACCCCCATGCTGTTCGTCATCAACATGCTGGCCGCCTTCCGGCTGACCCGGCTGGTGGTGGCGGACGCCATCCCGTTCGGCACCCTGCGCCAGCGCCTCATGGATCACCTGGAGGCCCGCACGCCGTGGGGCCGCAAGCCGTGGCCGCAGCTCACCCGCACCGAGACTCGCGCCCACGGGGTCTACGACGGCCTGCACCCGCTCGCCTACCTGGTCAGCTGCTACTGGTGCGCCGGTCTCTACATGGCCGTACTTACCTCCCTGCTGGCCAGCACCGGCGACTGGTGGTGGTGGGCCGCCACACCCCTCGCAGCATCCGCCGCCATCGGCCTCCTGGCCAACCTTGACGACTGACCGGAGGACTGAATGACCAGGTGGTCGCGCCTCGCGGAAACCCTCGACGACGCCGAGCAGGCGGCAATCCGCACCCGGGACAACGGCGCCGAGCACGGCACGGACCCCAACCTGCTGGAGCGCCTGCGCGCGTCCTTCGACCGGGTCCGCGAGGCGCGAGCCATCCCCACTGTGCTGCGCGCGTCCGGCGTCAAGATCGGCCCCATGTCGGCCGACCAACTGCGCATCGTCGCCGGCAACAGGCAGCCCTGGCAGACCCTCGCCTGGCGCTACCGCGACATGGTGCCGGAACTGCGCCAGGCCCTGCAGTTCCGGGCCAACTCCATCGGCCGCGTCCGCTTCTACGCCGCCGAGATCATCAGCGACGATGACGAACCAATCCCCGTCGACATGCGCAACGACGCCGACGCCGAGAAGCGCAAGCGCATCACCCTCCCGGAGGACATCTGCGCCGCCGCAGAGGAGGAACTGGAGCGCCTGCCCCTCGACGCCGGCTACCAGTTCCTCGGCGTCTGGTCCGAGAACTTCGACGTAGCAGGGGACTGCTGGCTACACGGCTACCCCAACCCACTCACCGGCGAGGAGGTGTGGCGCATCCGGTCCGTCGAGTCCATCGACGTGCAGGGCTCCCAGCTCACCGTCAAGAACGAACTGGGTCAGCCGCGCCGCATCAACCTGGAGACCGAGGAGCTCTACCGGTTGTGGAAGCCGCACCCCGCCCACGACCACCTGGGTGACTCGGCACTGAACGCTATGCAGGACGTCCTGGAGGACATCTGCCTGGTGGGCCGCGAGCTGCGCGCCGTCTCTCGGTCCCGCATCATGCAGAACGGCGTCCTGTTCCTGCCCGACAGCATGGCCGACCAGAAGAACGTGCGCGAGGACGCGGACACCCCGCTGGAGCGCCGCAAGCAGTTCATGTCCGATTTCACCGCCGGCATGCTGGCACCGATCGCGAACGAAGGCGACGCCGGTGGTGTGGTCCCCATGGTCATCCTGGCCAACAAGGACGACATCGAGGCCGTCCGGTATGAGCGGTTCGAACGCGAGGAGTCGCCGCAGCTCCTCGCGAAGCTGACCGCCAGCCTGGCCCGCATGGCCAACAGCCTCGACATCCCGCCGGAGATCCTCACCGGCATGGCCGACGCCAACCACTGGACGGCCTGGCAGATCGACAACGCCACGTTCAGGCACCACCTGGAGCCATCCATCCGCCTCATGGTGGACTCGCTCACCAGCTCCTACCTGCGCACCGCGCTACTGGCCCGCAAATTCCCGCCCGACCAGGTGAAGCGCATCCGCATCTGGTACGACGCCGGCCAGATCACCGAGAACCCCAACCGCCGCCAGGACGCCCTCGACGCCCTCGACCGCATCCTGATCGGCCCGGCCGCCGGCCGCGAGGCGCTGGGCTTCAACGACGGCGACGCACCCACCCCAGAGGAGGCGCTGCAGCTGATCGCGGCCAAGAACGGCGTGGATCAGGCGACAGCCGCCGCCATCCTCGCCTGGGCAGCCCAGCAGGAGGGCGTGGCCGACCTTCCCCCGTTCCCGCAGTCCACCAGTCGCCCCGCCGGCCGTCAGGGCGAGATCGGGTCACGGGCCGGAGAGGGCAACGGCGACGCCTCAGCGCCCGGTGGCACCGGCGTGCCGAGCACTGCGCCCGACAGCATCGCCGCATCCGCCGGCCCCGACATGCCAGGCGCGGCCGATCTGCTGCCCGCCATCGAGCGCGCCGCCCTGGCGCTGGAGTCAGCTACAGCCATCCCCACGGGACGCGGGGCGCTGGCCGCCGGACTTCCGTCTGGGTACCGCGTCGACTGGGGTGCGGCCCGCGACCTCGCGGACATCGACACCGCGCTACGGGACCAGGTGCTGGCCGCCGCCGACCGCGAGGCCAAGCAGGCCCTGCAGCGCGCCGGCTCCCGACTCCGCTCGAAGGTCACCAGTCCGAAGGTGGACGCCGGCCTGCGCGCCGAGCTGCAGCGCCTGCCCGTCGGCGCCTGGGCCGCCCATATCGGCACCGAACAGTGCCTGGCCCTCAACGCGGACCAGCGCTTCCTCCTCGCGGGCGCCTGGGAGGCCCTGTCAGGCAAGTTCGGCAAGTGGGTCCGCACTGGTATCGGCAAGGTCGCCAAGCGTGTCCTGCGCATGCTGAAGGTGCGGGAGGACAGCCTGGAGGGCCGCGCCATCGTCCGGCAGATGACCGCCGAGATGGAAGCCCGCATCGACCCCGCCTGGGCGCACCTGCAGGACGCCCTGGACGCCCACCTGGAGCGCGTCCTATTCGGTCAGGACATCCTCGAAGATCACCCCGGCGAAGTGCCCGACCTGGAGATCCCGCCGCTTCTCGTGCGGGAGGCGCTCGCCGAGGTCGGCGGCGACCAGCGTGGCGAAGGCATCCCGGTGACCGGCCTCGGCACCGGCACCACGGTGCGCGGCACGCTTGGCGACCGGGGCGCCGTCCACCTCGGCATGGAGTGGCGCTACGGCTACGAGCCCCGCAACACCTTCCAGCCGCACGAGAACCTGGACGGCCAGCGGTTCCTGTCTTGGTCGGACGAGGTGCTGGCCACCGGACCCGACTACGCCTGGGTGGGCGCGTTCTTCCACCCGGGCGACCACCGGGGGTGCCTGTGCTCCTGGTTCACCGTGTACGGGCTCCCCGACGGCGGCACGCCTGACATGGTCTTCGGCACCAGCGACGTGCCTACCGAGACGCTGCAGGCGCTGCAGCGCGAGTTCCTGGAGGGGGCACCGTGACCCGCACCCGCGCCGTGCTCGTGCTGGCCGGCTACTTCCTGCTGATGGGCGGCCTGTTCGTGGCCGCGAACGGGGGCTGGTGGTGACGAGACGTCCGACGATTGTTGCAGGGATTGCCGTCGCCCCCCGTGCTGGCATTCCCGACTGCAAACAGACATCCGAGGTGAACCCGTGAGCACGCCACCCCAGCCCGACCTGACCGGCGACCCGATCCACTCCCAGGCACCTGCCGCCGAGCCGGCCGACCCGCCGCACTACGCCGGCCACACCCCCGGCTACGGACCCAACCCCACCGCCCAGGGTGTGCGCGGCTACCGCGACCTCCCGCCCGACGACGTGGCCCTGATCAACGCCATCAAGGAGCTGCAGGAGAACGTGGCCGACGTCTGGGCCGCCACCCTCCTGCGCGAGGGCACCGACCAGCGCTGGGCGAACATCGCCAAGACCCACCTCGAAGAGGGCGTGTCCGCGCTTGTGCGCTCGGTGGCCAAGCCGCACGACCCGTTCCGGTCCGCGCTGGTACGCCTGCAGGAGCACGCCGAGCAGCGCGCCCGCCAGGCCGTGGAGCGCGACCTGGAACGGACCCGCCGCGCGGAAGGTGCCGAGGCCGCCGTACGCATCGGAGAGAACATCCTGGCCCAGGAGCAGAGGGAGCCCAAGCCGTGACTGCATCAGCCATCGAGCCCGACGCCGCAACCGACGGCATCCCCGACGGCGCCGCGCCCATCGTGCTGCCCGTGATGGTCATCGAGGGCCTGGAGACCTCCGACCGCCGCTACATCGAGCCCGGCACCATCGAGGTGCGAGACCTCCCCATCCCGCTGTACGCGGCCACCCGGTCCACGCACGGCGACACCGGCGACGCCGCCACCTGGCACGTGGGAGCCATCACCAGCGCTGAGCGCATCCCGGGCCCGGACGCCCAGCTGTACGGCGGCAACATCCTGCCTGAAGGCACCTTCGCCTGGGTCGGTCGTGGGTGGATGTACAAGGACGTTCCCGCAGCGCCCGCCAAGAGCGCCTACCAGCTGGTGAAGGACCGGGCCCTGCGCGGCAACTCCGTCGACATGACCGAGGTGGTGGCCGAATTCCAGGGCCCCAACGGCGAGCTGGCCGACCAGGCCGACTACTCCCGCCTCTCGATGCAGCGCGGCGTCATCGCGGCCACCACCCTGGTGGGCATTCCCGCGTTCGCTGGCGCGTACATCACCCTGGACGGCGAGGAGCTCACCGAGGACGCCAACGAGCTGGCCGCGTCCGCCGCCACCCTGAACGGCTTCGGCGCCGCGTGGCTGTCGCCGGATGTCGGCGACTTGTGCCACTCGTGCCAGGTCGAGGAGCACTTCGCGGTGGAGGGCATGACCTTCCCCGGCGGGGCGGGCAACGGGCTGGAGCCCAACACGGCCGAGCTGGTCAACTTCGAGGACGCCAGCCTGCAGGCCGGCGACGTCGAACAGGACTACTCGACGTCCGGCATGGTTGCCCTGGTGCCCGCCAACCCGCAGGCGCTGGTGGCGCCCGGCGGTGACCCGGCCGACCAGCTGCACCTGACCCTGGCCTACCTCGGTGACCAGGTGGACACGTGGGAGCCCGACATGGTGGCCGCCGTGCACCAGGTGGCCCGCCGGCTCACGGACTTCGACTACGCCTTGCAGCTGGAGGCCGACCGGATGCGGGAGGCCGGCGTGGACCCGGCCAGTCCGGAGGGCCTGCCGAGCATGTCCAAGAGTCAGCCCCAGCAGGGCCCCCTGGACGGGCAGATCTTCTCTCACGCCGTGTTCAACCCGAACGGCGACAACGGCCACGACCCCGCCACCGTCTACCTGCTCGACGGCCAGGGTGACCGCGAGGCCATCGAGTGGTTGCACAACGACGTGGTTTCTCAGGTCCGCAACGCCATCGGTGACGTGAACTTCCCCGACCAGCACCAGCCCTTCCTGCCTCACGTCACCGCCGGCTACGGCCTGGACCCCAACCAGGTCACCTACACGGGCCCCGTCACCTTCGACCGCATCCGGGTGGCGATCGGGGACGACGTCGTGGACTACCCGCTGGGAGGAGGGGACGCCATCCTGGTGGCCAGCGCCGCCGACCTCCCGCCCGTCGAGTGGTTCGAGGACCCGAAGCTGGACGGGCCGACCCCGTTCACGGTCACCGAGGACGGCCGCGCCTTCGGTCACCTCGCGGCGTGGAACACCTGCCACACCGGCATCGTGGACGCGTGCCGCACGCCGCCCCGGTCGGCCACCAACTACGCGTACTTCCGGGTGCACGGTGCTCGCGCACGCACCCCGGACGGCGAGGTGGTGCGGGTGCCGGTCGGGTACGCGTCCATCTCCCGCGCCCCGGGCGTCGGTGGGCATGCTGCCGCCCGGGTGGGCATGTCGGCCGCCGAGGTGGCCGCCCACTACGACAACACGTGCACGGCCGCCGCCGAGCTGGCCGCCGGCGAGGATGCGCACGGCATCTGGGTTGCCGGCCGCGTCATGCCCGGCCTGGACGCGGACGCCCGCTACAAGCTGGAGGGTGCCGCCCTGTCCGGCGACTGGCGCCGCATCCGGGGCTCCATGGAGCTACTGGCCGCGCTCGCGGTCAACTACCCCGGCTATCCGGTCCCGTGGCGCTCTCTGGTGGCTGGCGGCGAGCCGCAGGCCATCGTGGCCGCCGGCTATCGTCCGCCCCCGCAGGAACGCCAGGACGCCCGCGTGGACGGCTACATGTCCGCCATGCTCGACACCATCCAGCCCATGCTTGACGACCAGTTGGCCGCGCTCCTGCCCAGCCTCGACGACGTCCAGTTCAGCCAGGAGGTGGACCTGCTGCTGGCCCTCGACGGTGATCATCCGTGGTTCAGCGTCGAGGACGCCGAGGAGCTGGCCACCGAGAACGTGCCCGGCTGGGAGGGCGCGGTGGGTCCGTTCAAGGCCGACTACGCCAGCCCGCACGTGTACGCGCGTGACGTGCACTCCGGCGCCGGCAACTGCGTGTGCGGGTCCGCCCTCGGCGAAGACCTCCACGTGCAGGCCGCACCCGGTGTCGACGTGCCCGACCGCATGCGGGTCAAGTCCGAGACGCTGCAGGCCGCCGGCCGCAAGGTGCTGCACCTCCCGCCCTACATCAAGCGCATCAAGAAGCACCTGGAGGAGAAGGGCATGGCCACGGGGCGGGCAATCGCCACCGCAGTGAACGCGGCCAAGAAGATGTGCGCCACCGGTGACCTGAACTTCCCGGGCTCCCAGCAGGTCAACCCCGGCAGTCGGGCCCAGGCGTGCGCGGCCGTCGCCCAGTGGAAGAAGGACCGACCCGGCGCCCGGTAGGGTCCAGACGTGCGACAACCCGCCCGGTGCACCCCAACGATCATGTTGGCCGGGCGGGTTGTCTGCCTCAACGGTCGTTACTCGATCTCCACGTGATCACCTCCTCAATCCGTCGCGGACACGCTCCAGCAGCGCATCAATGATCAAGACCACCAGGCCGGCGGTCATCCACCCGTCGTAGTCGGTGATGGCCGCCAGCACGATCGTGAACATGGCCACCATGAGCGCCGTAGGCGTCACGACCTGCGGGAGGTCGAAGACCAGGCGGTCGCGCTTCACTGGCCGCCGCCTTCGGTGTTCAAGGTCTGCGAGCCCAGCGGGGTGTCCGTCTCGAACAGCTCCCGCAGCTCGCCCTCCAGTTCGTCGTCCGAGTCTGGTAGTTCCAGCATCGTCACTCTCTCTCCCGCTGCTTGCGCAGCAACTCCGCCTGGCGCTCCTGTTCGATGCGCAGGGCCTCCCGTTCCTCGGCGGCCCAGTCCCGGGTGATGTCCTGGGACTGGGCCGCTTCGTCGGAGGTCATTCGGGGACTCGTGTCAGTACACGTGCCTGTCATTGGCGCAGGAGTTGCACAGGCTTTCGCCCTTGGGAATCTGGTTCTTGCAGGTGCAGTAGACGGGCGGGTTTGACTTCGGCCTCGTCGCGCTGCACGTGCAGCCGACGGTTTCCACCTTCGGCTTGGGTACGCCCTTCGGCATGGTCTTCCCTCTCAGTCGGTCGGGCGGGTGATCGCGGTCCATCCCTCGCCCTGCGCGGCGAGGCCCACGGCCTCTCGCAGGACGCGCTCCACGTCGCGCAGGGCGACGTTGTAGCCCTTGTCGTACGGGTGGGCGTCACCCTGGGGCGCCGGGCGCAGCGAGCGGACGGAGCGCGCGAGGCGCTGGACCACGGCGTGCTGCAGGCGCAGGCACTCCAGCGCCTCCTCCTCGCTGCCGCAGCGCACGGTGTCGTCCCCGTTGGCGTACGTGGCATACCAGGAGGAGATGATGCCGCTCACGGGGTTGGGGGCCCAGGTGATCAGGCCGACCTGGATGTCACCCAGGTGCACCTCGGTGACGCCCTTGGAGACAACGGTGGTGGTGAGTTCCTTGACGCTGATGACGCTGATCATCGTGCTGGTCCTTCCGGGTGGTTGTTCCTGCTGAAGTAAATAATACCCCCTGTCGACCGTGGGTGTCAACAGGGGGTATCGGTGGAGATCACCAGCCGTTCGCCAGCTCCTGCTCACGGGTGCCGAAGTGGTTCGGGCCGTACGGGTCCATGCACTGCGACAGAGACATGGTGTGGTGGCACATCGGGTGCAGCAGGTCCGCCATGGCCGGGAACGCCTCGTAGCTGAACGGCCGGTCGTAGACGTCACCGAAGTGCAGCGCCTTGCGAGCGGACACGTAGGCCAGCGCCCGGTCCTGCGCCTGCGGGCCCTCGAAGGTCACTTCGTAGGCGACGCCCTGGCCCCAGACCTCCAGCGTGATGGAGGTAGCAGACGCCTGCGGCTCCCGGTTCAGCTCCACGCGCATGTATCGGTTGTAGTGCTCCCGCGCCTCGGCGCACGTGC
>Ga0307405_10000051_pt1 | contig 60690 bp, 58 predicted proteins | sample 322Cmetagenome_2_FD_203311 | JGI IMG/M metagenome (GOLD analysis project Ga0307405, IMG submission 203311) | Maize rhizosphere microbial communities from greenhouse at UC Davis, California, United States - 322HYB-C-1 | ecosystem: Host-associated > Plants > Roots > Rhizosphere > Soil | place... | reverse complement strand
TGGGCTCATACTATGAAACCTAGAAAACCGATAGTCATCATAGCATAAACCATACCTAGATGACCAAAAATAGCTCTATTAGAATATTCAGCAACTATATGACTTATAGCACCAAATGCTGGTAATATTAGAATATATACTTCGGGATGACCAAAAAATCAAAATAAATGTTGATATAATATAGGATCACCTCCTCCTGAAGGATCAAAAAATGATGTATTAAAATTTCTATCTGTTAATAACATTGTAATAGCTGCGGCTAATACAGGTAATGATAATAGAAGTAAAATAGCAGTTATGAAAATACTTCATACAAATAAAGGTATCATAGACATTTTATAACCAGGTACTCTCATATTTAATATAGTTACCATGAAGTTAATTGCTCCTAATATTGAAGATAAACCTGATAGGTGTAAACTAAAAATAGCAAAATCAACAGCTCCACCTGAATGTGCTAATATACCACTTAGAGGGGGATATACTGTTCATCCTGTACCTGCACCTGTTTCAATAAATGCAGATCCTAATAATAATATAAAAGAAGGTGGTAAAAGTCAGAAACTTAATGCATTCAAACGTGGAAAAGCCATATCTGGCGCTCCAATTAATAATGGTACAAAACAATTACCAAATCCACCAATCATAGTAGGCATTACCATAAAAAATATCATAATAAAAGCATGAGCTGTTACTATTACATTATAGAATTGTCAATTTCCACCAAGAATTTGGGCTCCTGGGTATGCTAGTTCTATTCTTATTATTATAGAGAATAGAGTACCTATAATACCTGCTATTAATCCAAAAATAAGATATAATATTCCTATATCTTTATGATTAGTTGTAGTTAATCATCTTTTAATATATAAAAGATCTAAAACAATATCATCTAATATTTTTTTCATTTTTTTTTTATTTTTTAAAAAAACTATTATTAATTACTTCATTTTTAATTTGTAATATATTATTATTTGAATCTACAAAAGGTAATATTTCTTTTAAAAAAATATTATTATATGTTTTATTATATTTTTTAAAAAAAACTTTTTTTTTTAAAAAATAAATAAATTTATTATAATTAACAAATTTTATATAATTATCATCAATAAAAGTATCATAAAAATTTTCTTTTAAAAAGTATATTTTTAAATAATTATAATAATATTTTTCATTATCTTCTCTAAATAAAGGTTCTTCTATTTCTCTTCTATTAATATTTTTATAATTATAAATATTAAAATAATCTTCTTCATTTATATTTATATTTATATTTTTTTCTTTTATATTTTTATAAAAATATAAATCAGTATAAAATAAATTAAAATAAATTTTTTTAAAATTTTTTTCATTATTTATTCCTATATTAAATTCTTCTATATTAAAATCATTTCATTTAAATGTAAAAACTCCACTATAACCTTCGAAATCTACACTAATATCAGATAAAGCATATTGCATATATAAACTTTGTATATAAGATTCTTCTAAACCTGCATCTGAACCAAAATCAACATATAATTTATTTTCATATAAATCAAAAATTTGACTATCTTTTCGTAAGCCATCAAATTCTTGAAAAATATATTCAGTTAATGATTCTTTAAAAATTGAATAAGTTTTTCTAAAAAAAAATAATATTAAAAAAATTAAATCTATATGGAAATATAAACAAAAAAAAAAAACAATATTAAAATAAAAAAATGAAATATAATATAATCTCATTTTTATTTTTTAATATTGTTTTTTAAAATAAAAAATATTTTTTTTATTAAATATTTTTGTTAAAAACATCAATATTTAATAAAAAAAATATTTTAAATTGATTTAATATAAAATTAATTAAATCAACCTCTAAATTATCTCTTAAAATGATTTTTAAAGGCTCATAAAATATTGTTTTTTTTATAAATTTATAAAGTTCTTTTTCATATATATTCACAAAATTTAAAGGGATTTCATCTAAAAAACCATTTAAAGCTGCATATAAAAAAATAGTTTGTTCTGCTATATCTATAGGTTCTGATCTATTTTGTACTAATAATCTTGTTAATTTTTCACCTCTATCAACTAATCTTTTTGTAACATCATCTAAAACAAAACCTAATTTTGTAAAATCTTCTACTTCTCTAAATTGTGCTAATTCTAATTTTAAACTACCAGCCATTTTTTTTATAACTTTATTCTGTGCAGCAGAACCAACTCTACTAACAGATAAACCTGGACTTACTGCAGGTCTAATACCTCTTGTGAAAAGTTCTGATTCTAAAAAAATTTGACCATCTGTAATTGAAATTACATTTGTTGGTATATAAGCTGAAACATCACCTTGTATTGTTTCAATTATAGGTAAAGCTGTGATTGAACTTTCTGATTTTGCTAAATTTGCAGCACGTTCTAATAATCTTGAATGTAAATAAAATACATCTCCTGGGAAACCTTCTCTACCAGGTGGTCTTCTTAATAATAAAGATAATTGTCTATAAGATACTGCATGTTTACTTAAATCATCGTAAATAATTAGAACTCTTAAACCTTTATCCATAAAAAATTCACCCATAGCACAACCTGAATAAGGTGCTATATATTGTAATGAAGCTGAATCTGATGCAGTTGCAGCTACTATAATACTATATTCCATACAATTTTTATCATTTAATAATTTAGCTATACGTGCTACTGAAGATCTTTTTTGTCCAATAGCTACATAAATACATATAGTATCTTTACCTCTTTGATTTAAAATTGTATCTAAAGCTATAGAAGTTTTTCCTGTTTTTGAATCACCAATAATTAATTCACGTTGTCCATGACCAATAGGTACTAAACTATCAACTACTTTTATACCTGTTTCTAAAGATGTATTAACAGATGATCTTACTATAATAGAAGGAGCTCTTGCTTCTAATAAATTTTTATATTTTGTAACTATAGGTCCTTTATCATCTATAGGTTCACCTAAAGGATTAACAACTCTACCTAATAATGAATCACCAACAGGTATACTCATTAATTCATGAGTTAAAAATACAAATTGTCCAGGTTTTATTTTAGAATCAGATGATAAAGCAACTGCACTTACTCATTTAGGTCCTAAATTTAATATTAAACCTTTTTGATTTTGTTCACTAGTACAAATTTCAACCATTTCACCATTTGCTGCTTTTTGTAAGCCTAATATATTTATAATACCATCACCAACACTTTCAACTATACCTAAGTCTTTAAAAAATCTCCCAGCAAAAAAATTTTTACTATTTTTTATTTTTTGATTTAAACTATTTAAATTATCTTTTCTTTGGTTATTTTGTATATTATTTAAATTTAAATTTAAGTTTAAATCAATACTTGGTTTTTTATTTATTTTCATTTTTTTTTCTTTTATCTTCTAAATATTAAGACTATTATATACATAAATGAAATACAACTAATAATACCTAAATCAAAGGAGTTAAACAAACCTATAAAAAAATGCGAAGTAATTAATATTGATATGTGCAAGAAAATTAAGAAAAAAATTATTTGACTTTTTCTATATAAATTTCTTTTTTTTCAAATAAAAAGAAAAACATTTATATAGAAAAGAAATAATAAAAATTTTCAATATCTTATATTATGATACTTATAATAAATTCTAAATCTTTTCCTTTTTTTAAAATAACGTCTATTAAATCATAATAAAGATTTTTTTAAATAATAATAAAAAAAATGAAAAAACCTTAATACATTAGATGTTAGCTTATTTATTGTAATATAATATTTAAAAAAATTAAAAAAATATTGAATATAAAATTTAAAATGTATACTTAATTTATATATTATTATATAAATATAGTAACAATAAACAATACTACTATTTATATAATCAAAAATATTAAAAAAAAGACTTAACATAAAACTATTTTATGAATAACAAAATTTGAATATATATTATATATATTCAAATTAACTTTATAAAAATCATATGAATTAAAAAATTTATCTAAATTTTTACTTATTAATAATAACATTTTACCATATTTTAATTTATTTTTATTAATAAATGTTTGTAATATTTTACTTCTTATATAAAGATTATTATATATAATAGGTATAATATAAGTATAATTTATTAAATAAAAAAAAAGAAAAAGAAAATTAAACCAAATTATAATAGAAAAATAATTTACAAAATCTACTTGTGCCATTGTTTCATTATCAATTTCCTCAACAATATAAACTTAAATATAATAAAATTCAAACAATATCAACAAAATGTCAATATCATATTGCGAAAACTAATCTTAAATAATGATTTGTTAAAAAATGATTAGATAATAAAGATATAAAACAAAAAAATAAAAAAAAAACCCCTACAATTACATGGCACCCATGTAGTCCTGTTAATAGAAAAAAGACTGAAGGATATATACCATCTTCTAAATTGAACGTTGATTCATAATATTCAATTCCTTGTAATATTATAAATAATAATCCTAATGTTATTGTTATAATAAAACCATCAATAGCATCTTTAAATAAACCTAAAGCCATTGCTCTATGTACTCATGTAACACTAAAGCCTGATATAATTAATATAAATGTATTAAATAATGGATAATCAAACATTGGAATAACTTCTAGTCCTAAAGGTGGTCATATTCCACCTATTTCAATAGAAGGACATAATGCCGAATGAAAAAATGCTCAAAAAAAACCAAAAAATAACATTATTTCAGATGCGATAAAAAATAAAAAACCAGTTTTTAAACCTTTTCTAACTACCCTAGTATGAAGGCCTTTTACAACTGCTTCACGTGATATATCTAAAAATCAAAAAGTAGCTGTTACTAATAATAGTAATAGTCCTAAAAAAAAAAAATAGTAACCATTTATAATATAATGCATTGAAAAGGCTAACCCTGTTACAAAAAAAAATAACCCTAAAGCTATAAATAAAGGCCAGTAACTAGGTTCAAGTACATGAAATAAATGTTTAGGATATTTACTCATTTTTTAATGATAAGGCGATTTTAATGAATCAGATAAATATATACTAATTAATACTGTAAAAACATAAGCTTGTAGGAAGGCTACACCAAATTCTAGTGTTAAAATTAAAAATAAAGGTATTAGAATAAATAAAGATAATATGAATTCTATTTTCATTACATTTAAAATAAATGTTACAATAATATGTACCAATGTATGACCAGCTAATATATTAGCTGCTAATCGTATTGCTAAACTAAAAAGTCTTATTAAATATGAAAATATTTCTATGGGTATTAATATAGGTAATAAAACAAAAGGACATTGAGGTATAAATATATGTAAAAATTTTAAATTATAATTTAATAACCCTATACTAAAAATTGAAATACAAATAGTAATTGATAATCATAATATTACTATTAAATGACTTGTTAATGCTATACCAAAAGGTATTAAACTTAATAAATTAGAAAATAAAATAAAATTAAAAATAACAAAAATAAAAGGGGTTCATAAAAGCCCTTTTAATCCTGTTTGTTGTTTTATTATACTTATAATAAAACGATAATCTGTTTCTAAAATATATTGTAAAGTTAGAGGAATTATTTTTGCATTTTTCAATAAAAAGAAAATTAGAAAAACTAAAAAAAAAATAATAATTAAAAAAAAAGGAAGCATTATATTATTAAAAGAGAAATCATTTATTGCACCAAAAAATGTTTTTACATTTAAAATATCAAATTGCTCTAAAGGTGATTTCATTTTTAATAATATAATGTTATCTCTCTAATTCATATTATTTTGTATAAAACTTAAATAATCTTCTAATTTAATTATATTAACTTTAATAGGCATAAAACCATGAGAAACACCACATAATTCTGAACATTGACCATAATATACTCCTAAATTACTAGGTATTGTAATTGCTTGATTTAATCTTCCAGGAACGGCATCTACTTTTATACCTAATTCAGGTAAAGCTCAAGCATGAAGTACATCTGATGATGTTATTAAAAATTTAATAGCAATATTATATGGTAATACTAGCGAGGTATCTGTTTCCAATAAACGTTTACCACCTTCAGGTAAATCATCTTCATTGATAATTATGCTTTCATAATTATATTCTATAAAAAAAAATTTTTTTAAATTAGTAATATAACTTATATTACTAGATTCATAAGATCAAAATCATTGATGACCTATTATTTTTATAGTTAAGCCAGGATTGATTTCTATTTCATTTGAATATAATAAATACATTGATGGTAGTATTATAAAGCCTATAATAATAGTAGGAAAGATACCAAAAATATATTCTAAATTTATACTATGTTTAAATTGATGTGTCATTAAAAATTTATCATATCCTTCATAGAAATAAAGTCCATTTGATGTTATATTAAATAAATAATAAGATAAAAAACGTTCGATAATTATATTTTCAAAAAAATTATAATCCTTTTTTTCTATAAAAAGAGGTAAAGAGAAACCATTAAGTCCTTTACCTAAAAAAAAAAAAGATAATTTATTAGTTAAATTATTAGTATTATTTTTTTTTATATTTTTATAGAATAATGAATGTATTTTATTAAAAATATAATAAAATATATTCATTATTCTATAAAAAAGTTTAAATCAAATAAATAATACAATTGACTGCATTTTATATAAAGTATTATTTTTATAGAAAATTAGAAAAAAACCATCTTGTTTTGAACTTATACTTCATAAATACTCTTTTATTATTTTATATAAAGTTCAATAAACTAATGATAATATCAATATAATATATCAAATAATATCATGATGTAATGATATTAAATTATAAGTAAAAGTGCTAACTGGTTCTTTAAAATTCATTTTTTTTTAATTATTAAAAAATTAAAATATAATAAATATAAAAAACAAAAAATATCATATTTAAATTTACTATATAATTTAAATATATTAAAAATAATAAAAAAATTAATAAAATAAATATAAAGAATAAGGTTATATAAATATAACTAGAAGTCCAAAATTTACTTCTAAAATTAATATTTCTAAAATTTAAATATAAACCAACAGGCCCATAAAGTTCTAAAAATCCTTTTTCTATATATTTTATATTTATTATATAAAATATTTTTATTAAAAATGTTAATATTTTATTATAAAAAAAATTAAAAAAAGCTCCATTATAAAAAAATTTATACATTTTATTTTTCATTAAAAATAAAAATAAAAATAAATTTTTATTTTTATTTTTTAAATTTATTAAAAAATAAGTAAATAAAATACTTATTATAGTTAAAAATAAAGGTATATTTTTAATAAAAGGATTTAAAAATTCAATATCAATATAATTAAAATGAGAAAATTTTATATAAATACTACTATCTAAATAATTATTACCAATTCCAATAAATAGATCAGAAAAAAGATATCCTGTTATTATTGACATTATAGATAATATAAATAAAGGTATTATTATATTTATATTTGTTTCTTCAATATGTATATCCTCTTTATATATATTTGTTTTTATAAAAAAAACAAAAAAAATTAATCTAAAAGAATAAGCTGCTGTAAAAAATGCAGCAAAAACTCCTAAAAAATATATAAAAATAGAATCCACACAATAACTAGTTATTGTGGATTCTAATATAAAATCCTTCGAATAAAATCCTGTTAAAAAAGGAAAACCTATAATAGCCATTGAACCAATAAAAATACTTAAATAAGTAAAAGGCATTTTATATACAAGACTACCCATTCTTCTATAATCTTGTTCATCTAATAAAGTGCTTATAATACTACCAGCACCTAAAAATAATAATGCTTTAAAAAAAGCATGATTAAATAAATGAAATAATGTTAGATTATAATTAGATAACCCTGAACAAAAAAACATATAACCTAGTTGACTACGTGTACTATACGCTATTATTTTCTTTATATCATACTGATATACCGCTACTAATCCTGTGAATAGAGCAGTAAATCCACCAATAATTGTAATTATAAATAACATTATATTTGAATACTCGAAAATAAATGAAGAACGTATTATAAGAAATACACCTGCTGTTCTTTTATTGTTAAAATTAATCATTTTTTCTATTAATTACTTAATAGTACGGACTATATCTTAAATTTTATTAAGTTCATCTTCATCTACATTCAATGAAATTTTTTTTAAAATTTTTTCAACTTCTTCGAAATTTTCATTACCTGTATTAATATATATTTTTTCATAATTTAATAAAACCATTCAATATTTAAATTTTTTTTTTTTATTTTTTGTTTTTAAAAGAAATTTTTGAAGATATTCTACTATTTGATTTTTAGAATTAATATCATCAATAACTAATTTAAAAAAAAATAAATTTCATTTTTGTTTTTCTTCTATTTTACAAGGAGTATTAAATAAATTTTTTAAATTTAATAAAATTTCTTGATTTAGATCCCAAAAAATACAACATAAATAAATTTTTTTACCATTTTTTAATTTTTTACTTTTATGTCAACGACCAAAAAATAAGGCTCTACTATCGATATAGCCTAATAATCAACTATTAGAAAAAACTATTTTTTTTATACTATTATCAAAACTTGGTAATAAATTAAAAAATTCTGAATTTTTTAATTTCCTTTCAAGTTTTTTATAAAAAACTTGAAAATAACGATTCTTAATAGTAGATCTTAAATTACCATTAAATATTTTTATTAACTTTAATAAATCCATTATATTATCTTGAACAGAAAATTCAATTAAAACGTTATCTAAAAATTTTAATTTTCTTATTTCACCAAAACCCAACATTCTTTTTATATAATAAATAATTTCTTGATTTTTTACTAAACAATTTATTTCAAATCTTAAATAGCGGCGATTAACAATAAAAGTATTTTCCTGGCCTTCAACAAAGCCTATGAATCAATTTATAAATCTTTTACTTAAATTTATATCAAAATTTTTAATGCATATAGTCTCTGAAGTGTCTTTTTTTAAAGTTCCATGCTGATTTACCTTTTTCATATTTTTTTTTTTTCCGTATAGTATATTCCAGCAAATAGCAAAAATTTTTTATATTGATAATACATATTCAATAGAGGCTTATTGTAAAAAAATATTTAAATAATAATAATAAATATATTACCATCGTTGCTGCATGCAGTAACGATGAAACAGGAGTAGGGCCTTCCATCGCATCAGCGAGCCATGTATGGAGACCCACTTGTGCTGATTTACCTATTGCTCCGATGAATAATAAAAAAACAATAAGATTTACTAAATTGACCTCCCAAAAAATTAAAAAAAAATTAACATCTTTAATATAATCAATTAAACTGAAAACAATAATGTAATCTGTTGTTTTAAATTTTCATAATAAAAATAATATACCTATTATAAAAAAAACATCAGCTATTCTATTCATTACCATAGCTTTTATAGCACCTTTATTAGCTGCTATACGATTATATCAAAAATTAATTAATAGATATGAGCAGACCCCTACACCTTCTCAACCTACAAATAATTGTAAAAAATTATCCGAGGTTACAAGAACTACCATAAAAAAAGTGAAAAAACCTAAAAATGTAAAAAATCTAATAATAAATGGATCATGACCCATATATCCTATACTATAAATATTTACACATAAAGATATAAAAAAAATAATTAATAACATAAAAACAGTTAATGAATCAAATAATAGACCTATTTTAATCTGAATATTTTCAATTATTAATAAGGTGTATAAATCACATGTAATTATACTTTTATTTATAATAACTTCATAAAAAATTAATCAAACAAAAATATTTGAAATAAATAAACTTAAAATAGATAAATATAAAGAGGTTTGACGTCCTATATATTTACCTAATAATCCAATTATTAAACTATTTATTAAATTAGAAAAAAAAATAAATATATACATTTTTTATAAAATTATATTATTATAATTTGTTTCTTTATTTAATGTATTTATTATATTATAAAATTCTTTGAAATAAAAAGATGAAGATAACGTAATAAATATATTGGATTTATCATACTTATAATTGTTAATGTCAACTGTTATTTCTTTATTTTTATTATTATTTATATTTATAAAGAAAAATATAAAAGTTAATGAATAACTTCTTCTTTTTAACGTTTTATAATCTTTAATACAATAATTTAATTTTAATAATAATTTTTTCCAACCAGCTTTTTGTATTTTAACAGATAAATAAATTAAATCATTGTTTGATATTTTATATTTATTTTTTAAAAAATAGTTTAATTTATAATAACGTGAATCTTTCCTGAATCATCTAAAAAGTTGTGTAATAAATCTTATTTTATTTTTTTCAGTTAAATTATAATTTGATATTATTGAATTTTTTTTACAACTAATAGGTTTAATTAATTTTTTTAATTTTTCTCGTTTAAATTTACGACCTTTACAAATAGTATAAGGATTTAATAAGCTCATTTTTTTTTTATTTTCTATTTCTTCGTGAAAGATCCGGACTATCAGCAGATCTTAAATTTTCTTTTTTTTTTTTTAAAATAAATGATTTATTAAATTCATTATTTCAATTTGGTTTTTTTTTTTCTTCATTATATTTTTTTACTGTATTAAATAAAATTTTATTATCAAAACGTTCTAATTCACTTTTTTCAATATAATTAGAAGTTAAATTATATGATTTTTTTTTTACTTCTTTTATTTTATCTTTAACTAAAATTATTTTTTTTGAATCATGTAAAAAAGATAACTTATTAATCTTATTTTTTATAATAATATCATTTTTTATTTTTTTTAAAAAAATATTCATATTTAATTTTTCTTTTTTTTTATAAAATTTGACATCATACGATTTTATTTTATTAAAAATCATTTTTATTTTTAATAGATCATTACTTTTAAAATCACTTTTAATCATTATGTAATTTAACAATTTATTAAAAATAAATAAATCATTTTTATTTTGAACTAAATTTGAATTTTTTAAAGATGAAGAAATCTGCATCTTAGTTTTTTTTAGAAATATTTTATTTTTTTTTATCTCATTTATATATCCTTTATATAAAATTAAATCTTCCTTTTTATTTAAATGACTTTTTGTATGAGTATGAAATTCACTTTTTTTTTGATTTATTAAATATTTTTCCATACCTTTTTTATCATAAAAAGGCTGATAATATAATTTATCAAGGGTTAAATTTTTTAATAAGAAATTCAAATGATAATAATTTTCAAAAGAAAAATTTAATACTTTAGTAGGTACAAAAGTGCGATGAAGAAATCTCTCTCTCTCTTTTTCTTGAGCAACTACAGGATTTTCATTTTTTATTCTATGTTTTAAAACTATTTCTTTAGACAAATTTTTACTACTTTCTTTGTTGAATTTGATTTTATTATATTTTAGTTCTCTGAATAATGTTTTTTTTTTTATATATAATATTTTTTTTTTAATTTTTAAATATTTTTCATAATTTTTAAAAATTATATAACTTTTTTTTTTAATTTTTTTAAACTTTAATTTATATTCATTTATTAATTTATATTTTTTTTTTTTACATAAATGTTCTCATAATTTATTATTTATATAATCTTTTTTATTAAACTTTTCACCTATTCAAATAGGCTTCAAACCTACAGTTTCAGCATAATAATCTTTTTCTGTATTTTTGTTATACATTTGTATTTTCCATTCTAATAAATTAAAAGTTCATATATCAAAATGTAAATACAATGTCGTTATATCTTTTATATATTGATAATTAAATATTTTAAAAAAAATCAATAATAATAAAGGATATAATATATAATTTTTTAATTTTAATTTTTGTTCATTTTCATAATTTTTTTTTTTTAAATAATTTAATTTATTTTTTTTTATTTTAAAAAAAATAAAAAAAAATAAAAATAAAATTAAAACTAAAAATATTAGTTGTTTATTATAAAAATATAATGGCATCATTATTACAAAAAAAAATAAATAAATTGAAATAATTTCTATATGATAAGTTGTTATATTTCATATATAATTTAAATAAATTGAACGTCATTTTCTAATATCTATATTAAAGAAAAAAAAATATTTATAACCATCTTCTTTAATTGTATATTTTGCTATTAAATAATAAAAAAATAATAATAATAATACTGTTCTATTAAAAAAAATGATTTTCATCATTAATCAAAGTAAAGGATAAATAAATATATTATTTATTCAAAATATATAATATATTAATACAGTGATATCTATTACTAATAATAGATATATAATTACACCATACACCATATATAACAATATTATATTTTTTTTCATATTTTATTTATTTATTTATTCTTAACTATATAAGATTAAAAATGCCATCATAATGGCTAAAAGACCCATTGCTTCACATAAAGCAAAGCCTAATAAAGTTAATTGAAATAATTTTGGTTCTTGTAATGGATTTCTACTAATACCTAGAACTAATGCTCCAAATACTATACCAATACCTGCTCCTGCTCCTGCACATCCTATTGTTGCAAGACCTGCTCCTATTGATTTACCTGCTATTGTTATTGCGCTAAAAAATATTGATTTCATGTTTTTTATTTATATTTATATTTTTTTTACTTTTTATATTAAAAATCATAAAAAATATATATCTTTACTACTATTTTTTTTATAATAAATCAAATACATATATATTTATTTTTTTTAATTATATATATAATAGCTTAAACTATTATGTAATTATAAAAAAAAATAGATTCAAACTTAAAAGAAAAAAATATATTAACTTTTTATATAGCATTATTCCTATTTTATTATTAAGCTGTTTTATAATATTTTTTATTTTTTTTCTAAAAAAATAAAATATTATAATCTCAATTAAATATATCCACAATATATATTTAAATACCACCAAAAAAAAAAATTTTATTTTTTAACTAATTGTTCTAGAATTTCAACTAATATAAAAGAAATTATAACATAACCACTTTGTTCTTGTGATAACTTTAATAAACATATAACACTTACTGCTCCTATAAATTTTATCATTCAAACATTTTTATTTATTTCATTGTCATATTCTTTTTTTTCTAAATTAGTATTATCTTCATTATATATAAATAATATTTCATTAAAAACATTTTTTAAAATTTCTTCTATATTACATAATTTTATTATTATTAATATTATTCTTATAAATTTTATAATTTTATTAATGTTATTAATCATATGTAATTTATATTTATTAATTATCATCATTTTATATATATATAATTTTTAATAATTGAAGAATATTTATATAATAATAATAATACAATTATAATAGCAACAATTATAATAAAATTATTTTGGACAAATTCTAATATATTATCTATTTTTTGATTATAAGGTGACTTATCTATTAAATTTATAGCTGTATTATTAACTAATTCATTACTATCATTTATTGGTAAGATATCTTTAGATGTTTCTTTATTTAATAAAATATCTTCATCCTTAGAATTATTTGAATTTATTATTTTTTCATTTTTTTCCTCATTTTCAAAATATATAATTTTTTCTTTTATTCAATTACAATTACAATCTTTATCATTAACTTTCATTGTATAATAGTTTTTAAAATTTAAATTTAGATTTAGATTATCTTTTCTTTTGTTATTTTGTATGTTATTTAAATTGATTTTTAAACTAAGAATTAAGCGTTTATTTAATTTCATTTTTTTTTTTTTTTTACTAATAATATTTATATATTATAAACTAGAATAGATATGTTTTTTTATTATCATGGAGGTGGGACTTGAACCCACAACCTTTTACACCCAAAATAAACGTTCTACCTATTGAACTACTCCATTTTATATCCTAAAGGAATTGAACCTTTATCTTTTATTTAGGAAATAAATGTTTTACCTTTTAAACTAAGGATACTAACATTTTATATATTTTATAAATAAAATGGTCCGAACAGGATTTGAACCTGCATCGTACCCATTATGAGCGGGACGCTCTACCATTAAGCTATCGGACCATTTTATTTATAAAATATATAGGTGGTAAATGGGAATTGAACCCACATTTTTATAGTCACAATATAATGTTCTACCTTTAAACTATTACCACCCTAAATTGACATCGGAGGGACTTGAACCCTCAAAAGCCATAGCCTAAATATGGAGTGTCTACCATTCCACCACGATGCTTATATAAGGCTGAGATGGGAATTGAACCCATACTTTTTGTTTTGCAAACAATTACAATACCATTATGTTACTCAGCCCTTTCAAGTTCCGCGAGGGAATCGAACCCTCATCATATGATTAACAGTCACATGTTCTACCATTAAACTAGCGGAACTATTTACCTACGGAGGGACTTGAACCCTCACACTAATTACTCAATAGAGGATTTTAAGTCCTCCGCGTCTACCATTCCGCCACGTAGGTTTAAGGACGTGGAGGGATTTGAACCCTCAATGCCTTTATGGCAACACTTTTCAAGAGTGCCGCATTAACCATTCTGCCACACGTCCTTATATAATTGTGAAGGGAGAGAATCGAACCCTCTTCTTCTGATTTTCAGTCAGATGTTCTGCCATTGAACTACCCCCACAACAATAAAAAGAGTTAGATTAAATAAACCATATGGGATTTGAACCGTATGGGATTTGAACCCATCTTTTTGCCGTGAAAGGGCAACGTCCTTACCTAATAGACGAACGGTCCATTTCCAGAGAGAAGGGTTCGAACCTTCATTTTCAATATCAAAAACTGACGTCCTTCCAGTTAGACGATCCCTGGTTATATTAGTTTATTAAATTTTAAAAGAACTAGTATTTGTAAAAAATAATTTTATTTCAATCTAAAAGATCTAACTAAATTATTTTAGTTTTAAAAAATTAAAATTCTTATGATTTTTTTTCCAACTAAAATAAGAATTTTTTACAAATTATCTATTTCTTTTTTACGCTTTAGACAGGGCTCGAACCTGTAACCTACTGCTTAGAAAACAGACGCTCTACCAATTAAGCTACTAAAGCTATTATATATTGTGTCGGGTTGGACTTGAACCAACATCGGGAATCCCATAGATTTACAATCTAACGCATAACCTTTCTGCCACCGACATTATATAATCATTTTGCTTCATGTGGGATTTGAACCCACATCTCAAGGCTTACAAAACCTGTACTCTACCTTTAAGCTAATGAAGCATTATGCACTTAGTTGGATTTGAACCAACGGCTTTTTGCTTATCAAACAAACACTCTACCCCTGAGTTATAAGTGCACGAAGGTAGTTGGAGTCGAACCAACAATGCTGATTTTGAAGACCAGGGTTTTACCATTAAACTATACCTTCTTACTTAAAAAAATGGAAATGATGGGGCTCGAACCCATACCTTTTGTATGCAAAACAAATATTCTACCTGTTATACTACATTCCCATTTTTTTCCTTGGACGAGGTGGGATTTGAACCCACGAGCTAAGAAAGCCAAGACTTAGCAAGTCTCCACAATAACCACTCTGTCACTCGTCTATATAAATAAATCCCAGCTCGCAGGAATTGAACCCACATTTTTGGTTTCGAAGACCAACGTTTTGCAATTAAACTAGAGCTTTGGTAACATTACTCTTGATTGGAATTGAACCAATATCTTCACATTCGCAATATGACATTTTAGCCTTATTAAACTACAAGAGTATTATTTTTTTCAGAGGTAGTTGGAGTCGAACCAACAATGCTGATTTTGGAGACCAGGGTTTTACCATTAAACTATACCTTCTTACTTTTCGTTAAATCCCTGGTGAGGGAATCGAACCCTCATCAACGGATTAAAAGTCCGCTGCATTGCCACTATGCTAACCAGGGATTTTCTTTACTCCCGCACCAACTTCCGTTAGCACGACCTTGTTACGACTTAGCACTCATTGCTAATAGCTATATCTTTACCAATTAAAAACAAGATTAATAAAAAAAAATATATATATATATTTTTTTTTTATTTTTTTTACAAGATTTAATCCCGGTAAATTCCATAGATATCAACTCTAAGCGCTTGACGGGCAGTCTGTACACAAATCTAAACAATTTTCACCGTTTTGTTATGATAAACGATTACCAAGCTATTCCTACTTCATGTAACTAAGTTTCAAGTTACAATTCGTACTTAGGTAGTTTTTAAGATTAGCCAAAATATAAATCTCAGCAACAATTTGTAAATACCATTGTATCATATGGATAGCCCAATATATAAGGGGCATAACGACTTGACATAATCCTCGCCTTCATCTGATTTTTTATCAGCAGTAAACCTATTTATCCCTTCCATTAATTTATTAATAAATATAATTTAGGAACATAGAATAGGTTCAAGGGTTACATTCGTTAGAGGACTTAACCAAACATATCAAAACACGAATTGACGACAGCCATGCACCACCTGATGTTTATTCTTTAGAAAAATTTTTTGTTACTTTTTTGTCATTTTTAAAATTTTTCTTAACTTTATTAAAAGTTTAAAACAAACCTACTATATTGGTAAGATGTAGTGCGTTATATCAGATTAAATCATATGATCCACAGCTATAAGGATTCACCGTCAATTCCCTTGACTTTCGGCTTTGCAACATTACTTGCCAGGTAGAAGATTTACGCGTTAACTTTAAACCATTTAAATGTTAAAAGTCCCGTTTTTTTTTATATTTAAAAAAAAAAATTAATTATCATATCATTATAATATTAAATTATAACTAATAATTAACCTATAGGGGGGCCTCTATATAAATATAGATACTAAAATAGTATTACATTCTCTTAACAAAAAAAACAGTCTAATCTTCATAGGTCAGGGCGTGGACTATTGGGGTTACGAATCCCATTTGAGACCCACGCTTTAGCACTTCAGAGTCAATCTACTATTGTTAAATGTTTTCACCTAATGGTCATCTCTTATATTTTTGCAAATTTCACCTTTACATATAAGGTATCTTTAACATCCAATAAATTCTAGTTAAAACGTCTTTTTAATATTCCAGAAACATTATTCCTGTATTTTATTAAAAACTTTTTTAACATCCTATGTGGCCTTTTACACCTAGTTAGGAGGTCAAAGACTTGCACAATCCGTATTACCGCGGCTGCTGGCACGAATTTAGCCTGTGCTTACTTATAATTACCTTCATTATATTTATTATAAACTAAGTTTTACAATGTAATATAACACCTTCATCTCTCTCGGAGACTTGCTGGATCATACTTGAATATATTGTCCAATATTCCCTACTGCAGTCAATAATGCTCAGGCACTCTTTCAAGCCCGTTGTGGCAGTACGTTCGTTAAAACCTGCTAGGCATCTTAGGCTTGAATATTTTTTATTTTATTCAACTACCATAATACCGTAAAAGCCCATAAAAATTTATTGCGCATTTTGCTTTTTATAATATAATATATATATATTATTATTTAATTGAGTTTTCTCAAACAATAATTTAGGTTCTTTTATTAAACTCACCTTTACGCCATTTAAACATTTAAATAATATTTAAAACAAGCTTGCATGTATTAGGCAGGCTCCTAGCCTTCCAACCGAGCCAGGATTAGACTCACTTTTACTGTTATAAATAAATTTATATTTATTTAATATATATAATTCCATTTTTTTTATTTTAATAAATTAATTACATTATCATTTCTTTTCATTAGATCATTTGGGGAGGGCAGGAGTCGAACCTACAAGATTAGAACCATGAATACTACTAACAGCCGTGTTACCTCCCCGATGGCTATGGGATTTGAACCCATATCAGCTTGCTCGACAAGCAAGTATTTTGACCTGTTAAACTAAGCCACCAATCTTTTATATTTAAAAAAATATAACCACATAAAATTTATTTATTTTTTTTTATTATTATATAAAAAAAAATTTTTTACAAAAAAAAATATATATATATATATATATAAATATATAGAATATTAGTTTATTATAGCTTTATGTATTACTACAATTGCACTTAAAAACTAACGATATTATTATCTATAATCTTCTTAAAAAAATTAATCTTAAGAATTTTTTCCTACTTAAATGTATTCAGTAGTTAAATAAAATGAATGTAGCTTCTTGATATGCTTTTGATCAAACAACCAATAAACAATTGATTCATGGGGCATTTACTTTATAACAAACGAGATTTAATTATAAAAAATAAAAATCAAATATTCTCTCACTCATGCATTCTTCTCATACTAGCTCCCCTTCCTTTCAATTTTTCACGCCCATAGTAGATAGGGACCAAACTGTCTCACGACGTTCTAAACCCAGCTCACGTACCTTTTTAAACGTCGAACAGACGTACCCTTGGTTCTACCTACATAACCAGGATAAGATGAGCCGACATCGAGGTGCCAAACGGTTCCGGCAATAAGGACTCTTGGGAACCATTAGCCTGTTATCCCTAGCGTAACTTTTATCCGTTAAGCAATAGCCATTTTTTTTTGTGCTATTGGATCAATATAGCCGACTTTCGTCCCTGTAAAAAATGTCTTTTAAACAGTCAAACTAATATAAAGTATTATCCTTATAAATAATCTTTTGCACGCCTCCGTTACTTTTTAGGAGGCCACCGCCCCAGTGAAACTACCCACCATACATTGTCTTTTATTAAATTAGTTTAAAAAACTCAAAGAGATTATTATCTCACCTTTGCCTTACTTTTTAGTTAACACTAAGAGTTAATAAGCTCCATAATCTATGCTGCATATTTAAGCATTTTAAATCAATATAAAGTTATAGTAAAGCTGCATAGGGTCTTTCCGTCCCACTATAGGAAATCCGTATCTTCACGGATATTACAAATTCACTAGAATAAAGCCTGAGACAGTAAAGCAGTCGTTACTCCATTCATGCATGTCAACAATTAATTGACTAGGGATTTCGCTACCTTAAGACAGTCAAGGTTACTGCCGCCGTTTACTTGAGTTTATTTTAAAAAATTTTCTTTTTAAAAAATTTTTTAATTTTTACTTTCAAGCACTGGGCAGGAGTCAGACAATATACTTCATATTTCTATTTTGCATTGTCTTGTGTTTTTATTAAACAGTCGCCACTTCCGATTCTGTGCCACTTCCTTTTAATCTCTATGTTAATAAATTCTATAAGAATTTTATTCGCTATATAAAAAAGAAGTATCCTTTCTCCCGAAGTTACAGGATCAATTTGCCGAGTTCCTTAGACTTTATTTTTCTATACGCTTTTGTATTCTCTACTTAACTACCGGAGTCGGTTATAAGTACGGTTTTATTTTTTTTTTAGTTTTTTCTCGGGTAATACTAACTATATAAATTAAATCTATAAAATTTATATAAAATAGAAATACCTTCACTATTTTTTAATAAAGTTCTATAATATAAAATAGATACCCATCAATTATTAACGGTTTTAACCTAAATTTTAGGGACCGACTAAATCATTGCTATACATTCTCAAACAATGCAAACCTTAGTTTTACAGCGTTAATGATTCATTATTAAAATTACATTAATTCATGTTACTAATTCCAACATTTTTACTTTTGATATCTCCAATAAATTTCACAATTTATCTTTTGATTTTAAGATTTACAAAACATTCTGCTACCATTATTTTTATAATCCATAGCTTCGGTATAATATTTAGAGTCCTTATTATCTTTAGTTTCATATTATAATATAAAGGTGAGCTTTTACGCTTTCTTTAAAAGATGGCTGCCTCTAAGCAAACTTTCCTTTAATTTTTTTTTAACAAAACCTTTTCACTTAATATTAATTTTTGGACCTTAGCTTATGGTCTGGGCTGTTTCCCTTTTGACATATAGCCTTCTAGTTATATGTCTGTTTGCCTTTTATTTATATAATAATTTTATTTTAAGTTTTACTGAGTTCAAAGAAATTAAAAAATTTCCCCTAGATCAATGAGCACTTTACCTAAATTAATTTAAAAAAGACACGCTACCTTAATAGCTTTCGCAGAAAACCAGCTATTACCAAAATCGGTTAGCTTTTCACTCCCAATTGCAAGTCATCCCAATTTAATGCAACAAATAAGGGTTCGGCCCTCCTTTAATTTATAAAATTAAATTCAGCCTGCTCACAATTAAATCCTCTGGTTTCGGGTTTAAATTATATAACTTTTTGCTATATTTCAAACTTGATTTCTCTACGCCTACTTATTAACATTAAGCTTGCTATATAATTTAACTAGTTGGACCCTTGTGCAAAAGGTACATTATTACTTCAAAAAGCTTTAATCGCTTGTAAGTTTAAAATTTCAGTAAATTTTTTCAACTTTCACTTTCATTACTATTACACTATCGGTTATTAATACATAATTTTTTTATGTAATAAATTTTACAATATTCAAATATCTATATACATTAGATATTTTACTTTTTTTTAAAAAAAAAACTTTAACAAAGGACTTTTACCTTCTTTGGTATTATATATTCTTATATATAATATTTAAAAAGCTTTAGTTTTAATATTATCATATTCCCTCACCAGTACTAACGATTTTTAACTTCTTCCTGCAATTATTTAGATGTTTCAATTAGTTGCGTTTTTTTAAAAAAAAAATATATTTTTTTTTATTTTTTAAAGAATTTTTTCTATAGGGGATTAATCTTTTATTATAATTTATTCACTAAAGATTACATTTCGTTAATGATTTGACGCCCTTTTTGTATTAATACCTAGTCATTCATTTTAAACTTTTTTTTTTTTATATATATATATATGCATATAAATTTTTTTTTTGTTTTTTTAATTTTTTTTTAATAATAATAAAAAAAAATAAATTCTTTTTTCAATCCAACAATTTTTTCTTCTTAAGGATTTTACCACTTTCTAAAAATTTTATTTTTTAGGGAAATCCATATCGTCATTATTATTTGTATTATCTGTAGATGTTTCTACAAATTTATCTTCTTCTTTATTAAATGCTTTTTCAATTTCATCTTCTGCCATTTCATCAATTACAGTAATAATACTTTTATCTATTATTTCAATAACAGTTAAAATAGTAGTGACCATTTGAATATCATTATTATTTGTTAAATTTTCAGATGCTTTATAAGATATTCAAAGATAAAACGCATGTCTTAAAGGAAATGTTCCTTTAATTATTACTCTAATAATATTTTGTTTTGTAAAAAATTGAGAAGATACATCTATATTTTTATTTTTATTATCATTATTATCAATTTCATTTAATAAAATTGGATCATAAAAATTATTAAAAATTCTTGTAATTTTCAAAATTATAAAAAAAAAATCAAAATAACAGTTATATTTATTATATAAAAAAATTATAAATTTTTTCATTTTTATTATCATTTCTTCTATCTTGGTTTTTTTCATTTGTCATTATCCATTTCTTTTAATTTTTTTTCAAAATCTTCATCATGAGTTACTGTTCATATAAATATACCTGTACATATAAAAGCTATAATTCCTATTATTATTTTTTCTCCCGGATTTAAATTATTAAAAAGATCATTATCTATATCACTCAAATCAAAAGTTATAAGAAAATATATTATTTTTAAAAACTTAATTAATTTATTCACTCAATCAATTTTATTATTCTTTATTATTTTCATTTTTTTATTTTTTTTATATTATTAATTAAATAAAATAATATTTGATTATAAATTAAAAAAATTTTTAAAATTATATTTATTTTTGAATATATTACAATATAACTAAAAATAACCATAATATTTAAAAATTTTTTTTTTAAATTTGCAGAAGACACTATTAAATTATAATTATTTAGAAAGAAAAAAAACAAGCTATATCTCATAATTACGTTTTTAAAAAGAAAATATTTTCTTTTTAATTTATAATAATAATAATAAATTAAAAAATTTTTACCTTCTCTTATTTTACGCAACAAAATTTGAATATAAACAATAGTAAGGCCATAAAACATTCATCTCTTATTATATAATTTTGAAAATTTATATATTATTTTGTTATTATTATTTTTTTCGTTTAGTTTTTTTTCATTTTTATTATAATTTAATTTTTTATAATATTTAATTGTATAAAAATTTCTTTTTTTTCTTAAATTAATAAATTTTTCCTTTATTATAAATCTATATATACTAATTATATATATATAATTATTTATAAAAAAAAATATAAAAATATATTCTAAAAAAAAAAAAAAACTAATTATACACCCTATTAATTTTTGTAAAAAATAAAATGAATGTTTTCAATAATAATAATTTAATTTATAATACAACAATAATAAGAAAAAGATATTCATTTTTTTTTTTATTTTTTTTTCAATCGCAACATTTTTAATTTACGTAATTTCAAACTTAAAAAACGATTACGTAACTTTAATCCTAAGAAAAGCATAAAAAATTTTCAATGAAAAAAAAGAAAAGCCATTTTGTTTATTCCTCTATTTAAACCTCTAAATGAATCATATACAGATCCATAATTTTTTTGTCTTTTTCATTTTCTATATAATTTTTTACTTTTATATCTAAAAACATATAAATATCTAAGTTTTTTTAAATACATATCTGTATTTATATGTTTATATTTATATTTATATTTTCTTTTTTTATATGATTTAAATATTCTAGCTAAATAATGTAAATTAAAATTTTTTCTATAATAACTATCAATTACTATATTAAATTTATTTAAAAAAAAAAAATATATAAAATAATATAAAGATTTAAAACTCGATGATACTTGTCTTTTTTCTATTCTTATTCTTTTTTTTATTCTAATACGTTTAATACGTTTCAAAGGCCTATATAATTTAATAAGATTATTTAAAAAAGATTTAAAAGCACTTAAACCTTCTATTTTATTTAACTTTACACGTCTTCTATATTTTAGTTTAAATTTATTTGATAATATTTTATAATTTAATATTTTTAAACGATTATATATAAATTTTTTACTTAAATCATAAAATTGATCAAAAACAAAGAAATCAGTATCCTTATGTTCTTTTTTAAAAAACAATTTAAAAGAATGGCTACGTGATAATAAAAGTTTAAAACCAAATTTTAGTCCCCTATATTCATTAATATATTTAGGAATCATTATTTTTTTTAAATTAAATTTATAAATTAATTTTTTTTTTTTTTTAATAAAAAAACTTAACCAATCTATTAATGTTTTATTTTTTTCTTTATTTTTACTAAAACAATATCAAATTAAAACTTTTTTATATTTACATTTCATAATTAATTGTGCCATTATATTATGCATAAAAATTATAGATTCTAAAGAATCATCATTACAAGCTATAGGTATATTATATATATAACTTTTTACATTTAAATCAACTAAACCTATTGTAGATACTTTTGAGTTAACTGTCTCTCTATAAAATATTTCGGAATTTTTTTCATTCGAAATAAAAAGTGCACGAGGTCAAGTAAATCGTGTAAAAAATCATTTATCAAAAACATCCTTAACTGTATTACTATCTATATAATCTTTTTTTATTAAATAATTACGATATACTTTCGTAATTTCATAATAATTAGATACAAGTCCTCTTATTCATCGTCTTGAAACATAAAATTCACCTGTATCGAAAGCACTTTTTTTAACTACATCTTCTTTTGTTAAATCGAAATTTATAAATCAAAAAGGAAATCCCATACCTACAACATATTTAATTATAATATAAGATAATTTTAGCATTTTTAATGTATTATATAAATTTAAAATAGAAATTTTTCCTCTTAAATTAAAAATTAATCAACTAGAAGTTACCAAAGCATTTCATATGCTATGACCAATAAAAACTTTATATTTACTTAATTGTATTATTGATATATATAATAAATTCATTTTTTTTTTTATTTATAAAAACTACTAGCTTTATATAAATCAATTGAAATAGGGTTTATTATATCTATTTTTTTAGGTAAATACAAACAAATTATAAAAAAAAAAGTAATTGATATATACATATATTTAGGAAAAAAAAATAAGAAGGCTTTTTTTTTTAATCTTTTATAAAAATTTCAATAAATGTAATTTTTTTCTCAAATTCTAAAAGTTACAATATCCATTGCACTTATTGAAAACGTGATAAAATATTTAAATTTTTTATTGACTGCAATGTTACCTTTTTTTACAAAATTCATACTTTCAAATAAATTAGGTAAAAAAGAAGCACGATAAATAAAAGAGGGTAATCTACATTCTATTAAACTTATAAAATTATATTCAAAAAGACCATCTTTTCTTTTAGCTTTTTTTACTAACTTCTTTAAATTTTTTAAAGTATACATTATATAAAAATTTCTTGCTATTCTAATTTCTGTAAATTCTTTTTTATATGTATATTTTTTTTTTTTTACATATACATCTCTAACTTCATATATAAAAAATTTTTTTTTTCATCAATCAAAATTTCTTTTTTTTCTTTTTCTATTAAAAAAAAATAAACAAACTTTATTAACTTTTTTAGATGGCTTTATTTTAAAAATCCTTTTAACTAACATTCAATATATTTTTAATTTATAAACATATTTACTATGTAAACGTTGCCCAAAAATAAGATCATATCTTTTATTTTTTATTTTTTTTAAATTATGTTTTTTTGCTTCATTATATATTTTGTATTTTCTTAATAATTTTTTATAATAAAATTTTTTCCATTGAGCTTCTATATGAAATGAGTTTCTAACAATACCTCACATATCTAATTTATATTTTCTATAATCGGATAATCTTTGTTTTACAAAAAAACTCATTTTTTTTTATTTTTCAAACATTTTTTTAAATAATTCATGATTATTACCTTTTTCATGAATAATAGATAAAATTTCTCCTTTACTTTTTTTTGTCATTATATTAAAAATTTCTTTATTCTTAAATTTTAATTCAGCATGTTCAGCTTTTGTTAAACTTATATCTAATCTTTTTAATACATCACTAAATGTATTATATTTATAAATATAAATCCCTTCTTTATTTAAAGCATAATTTGGATCTTCAACTATTTCAAAAAAATCAAAATCAAAATCTTTTATATAACATAAATTATTTAATTTGATTAATTCACCTAATATTGTTTTATTTTCACCTTTAGCATACTCTAGTATGAATAAGAATTCCTGTATATGTGTATCTATTGAAAATATTATATATTTCATTATATATACTGGTTTTTTCTTTTTTTTTACCCTCTTAAGGATTTAACTACTTTTTTTAAATATATAAATAAATTTAAATTTAAATTTATTATTATATTTAAATTTATAATGTTTATTTATAAAATAAAATAAAATTGTTCAATATAAAATTATTATTCATAAATAATAATAAGATTTTAATATTGTATTGAAAAAAAAATTTTTAAATGAAAATAAATATTGTACAATATTTATTTTCGAAAATCAAAAATAATAAGAACCTAAAGGTGATAATCTATAGTATAATTTTCTAAATCTTAAATAATTAGTACTATAATGATTTCTTTTTGATCTCTTTTTATTAAAAAAGACATGACTAGGATCTTTTCATCTTTTACTTTTATATATACTTTTAAAAAAAGATCTTCCTATATATTTATTTAATTTTACAAATAAACGTATATTATCACATAATGTTCTAAAAATGTAAGAAATACGACGTTTTGTTTTTGTATAAAATTTTAAATGATATTTTATTATAATATATTGTAAAAAAAAATAAGGAATTAAAAAAATTCAATAAAAAAACACAAAATTGAAATTTATTAAATCTGTTAAACTTTGATATTTCAATTTTATATTTTCTTTTTTTAAATTAAATTCATAAAAAACCGAAAAATCATTTGATAATTTAATTAAAAAATTTTCTTTAATTAAAAAAAATTTCATATAATTTTTAATAAAATGATTAATTTTATTAATTTTTGCAAAAGTTACTATAAATAAATTACTTTTATATATTGGTTTATTTTTAAAGAATTGATCATAACTTGTATGATTTAAAAAATTTTCAAAATTTGAAAATTTTTTAAATCATATATATTTTTTTTTATAATAAATATTTAAAAAATTTAAATGTTTAACAGATTTAAATAAAAAAAATTTATATATATATAAATTTTTTTTATTTAAATTTGATAAAGTATTAAATACATTTTTATTTTTTTTATTTAAAAGATCTAAATCTATATTTAATGTTTGATATTTTTTGTTAATAAAAAATATTTTAAAATATTTTTTATTAACAAAAAATATCAAACAAAAAAAACTTATATATATATAATAAATTCAATAAATAGATATATTGAATTTAAATAATTTTTTATTTATAATAGGTATCATGCTTGTTATTATAAATAAAAAATTATTTAAATTCAAATTTTTTTGTAAAAAATATACATTTTTTATATTTAATAAATATATATTGTGAAAAGCATAAAAATTACTAGTACGATTTTTTAAAGAAAATCAATTTCTTTTTAAATTTGTACTTAAAAAAGAATATAATGGTATATGTCTTTTTCTTTTTCTTATTAATTTTTGTTTTTTAAAATAATAATAATTTGATTTAAAATATATTATTTTATTTTTTATATTTTGCATATATTTAATTAAAAAATGAAAAATATTTTGTATATTAAATTTGAAATATAATAAAAATTTTAAATTAATAATATAATTTAAAATTTCTATTGTAATTATTTTAACATGATAATAATAATTAAAAAAAATTAATTTATATAAGCTTTTTATTATTGTTAAATTATATTCTATACTAATAAAAAAAATAAAATTATTTATTATAATATTTCAATATCATAATAAATATATGGTATTATTATATATTGAATTCAATATATAATAATACCATATATTTATTATGATATTGAAATATTGAATTAATGATATTGAAAAAATATTTTTATTTAAAAAATTTAATAAATAATATTTATATTTTTGAATATTTAATCAACAAAAAAAAAAAAAAGAAAAATTTAATCTATAGTATAATCATCAAAAAACAAAATGTTCTTTAATAAAATATTTATTTAATAAATTTTTTATTAAACATTTTATATAATAATCAAAAATAAATCAAAGAGGTATTCCATCTACACGATTTCTTATCCAATATTTTTTACGTAAAAAATATAAATATTTACGTTTTAAATATCTAACATAAGTTTCATGTGTTTGATATATAAAATAACGTATTTTTATATAAATACTTTGATATCATTGTCTACAATAACGTATAATAAAATCTAGAATATTAATATTTTTTTTTTCTAAAATAAAATGATATCTTACTAATTTTATTAAAAAATTATTATAATAATTTTTTAATAAAGAATTAAAAATTCTAAAAATATCTAATTCGTTCAAATAAAAAAAAAAAAAATTACCATAATTATAAACATAATAAAATGTGGCATTTAATATATTATAATTTACAGAATATTCTAAATTATCTGTTAAATAATAAGCTCAATCTTCTTTAATATCTAAAATATTTAATAATAAATTAAAAATATAACTATAATCTATTATATTATATCTTTCTTTTTTATAATTATAAAAAAAATGAAATGACTTTATATAATTATAATTAGTTGAAATCTTATTTTCTTTAAACAATAAAAAAGAATAAGGTGAATGTCATAATAAATGTTTTATATGATAATGAATTGAAAATGTATTTAAAAAAGAAAAAATTCTTGGACCTTTATTTCTTTTTGTATTGAAAAAAAAATATTTTTTTAAATTTTTGATTTTCCTTAGAACTTTAATTTTATAACTTTTAGTTTTAATTATATATTTATTATTATATTCATTTATTTTATTATATTCAATAAAATATTTATTGAATTTTTTAAAAAATAAATTTATAATATACATAAATTTATCTTTATTACCAAAAGAATCAACACCCATAGGATTTAATATTTCTCTAAAATGTCAACGTAATTTAAAATGATGAAATAATGCTTCATTTATTTGTTCTTGCTCTTGTTTTTGTTCCATTATATTATCATTAACTTTATTTGCACTATTCAAATATTTTAAACTATTTAATGAACTTAAACTTTCTAAACTAATAGGGCCTCCTTCTACTTTAATATCTTTTAAAATATTAAAAAATCCTAAATTATTATTCATTTTTACTTTTTTATATAATGTATAATAATGTAAGAATGAGATTACTCGTAATAAATAAACACGCATATGATAATAATCTTTTTTTCAACGATTTAAGAAAAAAGTAGTAAAAAAAGTATCATTTTTTGATAAAGTATATTTATTTGCTTTTAAATAATCAAAAAAACCTCAAAAATCTAAATGTTTTTTATTTAATCTTTTTAAATAAAAAACTTTTTCTCAATATTTATATTTTAATAATTGATTACCATATACATTATCAATTTTATTTAATAAACGATTATTAAATTTATTTAAATTTCGTAATTTACTCCTTTCAAAAAAATAAAATTTTTTTGAAATTTTAATACCAGTATCAATATTATTTAAAAAATTTTTAATAGCATATTGATAATATTTGTTTTTTTTATTTATATTATATGGATATTTTTTATATAAATATTTAGCTTTATAAAAAATGTTTTTTGAACAATTTTTTCTAGCAAGATCACTATAATAAATAAGTTGATGCATTTCATCTGTATTACCCATACTTACATAATCTTTAGAATGAAAATCTATACTACTAATAGGTGGAAGACGATTTATACGTAATTCTGTAACTAATAATGAAGGTATTTTATTTTTTCAAACTAAATCTTTATGAATATCAATAAAGTTTCTAAAAAATTTTTTAAAAAAAAATATTTTATTATTTTCACTCTTAAATTTAAACATTTTAAAATTTATATATATTTTTTTAAAAATATATATTGTTTTTTCAGTTTTCTTATAATTAGTTAAATATTTCTCAAAATTAAAATTTATTTCTTTAATTTTTTTTATTTTATATTTTTCTAAAAAAAACATATTAAATTCTTTATAAATATAACTAAAAGGCACATTTTTTAATTTTATATAATAAGATAATAAAAAACGTGGTCTTTTTTTACTTATATGTCGTTTTTTAAAATAGGTATATCATGCTTGCGTTTTTTGAAACTGTATTTTTATATCTTTACCATAAGGTAATTTTTTAACTTGGTGTAAATTCTCTCAAAAACCCATATTATTAGAAATTTCAGCTTTTGAATTTTCGAAATATCTATTATTATTAAAAAAATCAAGATTGGATCCTCTCAATCTTTCCCTTTTAACAGCTCTATATCATTCTTTACCTTTAAAGGAATGTCTTAAAGATCAATTTAACAGTCTCTTATATTTTCTTCAACGTCTTATAAAATTAGCACCATGATATTTATTTCATTTTTCAAAAATATTTTTTAATAAAATAGTATCTTTATTTAGAGATTTTTTTGTAGTATTATAATCAGTAAATAAATTTACATTAAAATTTGATGTAAATTTAAAATTATAGTTATTTACTTTTAGATTTAATTGTTTAATAATTTCATTATAAATGAAATTATTATGAATATTAAGATCTATTAATACATTATGTAATTTTACTATATTGAAATAATTACGTAAATCAATTCATTCGAAATTTAAAAAATGAAAATTTTCTTTAATATTAAATAAAGGTATATATAAAATATAATGTTTGTATAATAAACAAAAAAAATAACTAATAATTCAATTAAAATAAAAAAAAATAATAAAAATAATAAAAATTTTTATTAAAAAACTATTTTTTTTAATAAAAATTTTTATTATTTTCAATAAAAAAAAGAATATATATATATTAAAATATATAAATATATATATAGTATTTAAAATTAATAAATATAAGTAAATACTTATAATTAATATATTTTTTTTTATATTATATAATCATATTCTTAAAATTTTATTTAAAATATTTATATAAATAAATTTATTTATATAAATATTTTTACTTAATAAGACTTTAATATTATTATTTAAAATATTTATTAGAAAAAATATAAAAAATTTCTTTTTTTTAATAAAAAAATCAGTCGTAATAATATTTTTAATATAATCATTTATTTTATTATAAATTTTTATAAATTTATTACGATACATAAAAGGATCATCTAAATATTTATTATTTAAATCTTTTTTTTTAAAAAAACTAAATAAACTATAAAAAAAATAAAAAATTTCAATAAATTTCAAATTAAAAAAAAATTTTTTTAAAATAATTATATAATTATATATATTTAAAAAAGAAAAAAAAGATATTTGTATAATATATCAGATAAGTATATTATTTATTAATATTTTTAAAAAATACATATTAAAAATATATAATATAATATTATATATATATACAAAAATATATAATATAATATTATATATATATTTATAAATATATATACAAATATATTGTCAAAAAGAAAAATATATTGATAATTTTTTAAAATAAACAAAATGACCTAATTTTCTAAAAAATTTTAAATAACGCCAGAAACTAAAAAAAAAAAATAAATTGAAAAAAATTAAAAAAGGAATATATATACTTATAATAAATAGAAAAAAAAATAAAAAATTAAAAAAATTTAGTATAATATTATACTGTTGTTTTAAAAAAAATCAACAATAAAATATTAATGGTATAATATTAAACAGAAAGCAAAACAAAAATAAAAACGCACCCATTTATTTTATATATTTTCAATTTATATTTACAGAATAAAAACGATTATTACCTTTTTTATTTTTATTGGAAGAATTAAAATCTTCATCCATAGTAAGTACTATAGCACCTACCATTGCAATAAATAATAAAATTGCGGCACTTATAAATAAAATGTATAATCTATTAAAAAGTAATTCACCTATTGAACTCATTTGTATATTATTCGAAAAATTTCAATCAAAATAATAAACTAAATTTTCCATTTCAATTACATTAAAGATATTAAAAAAAAAATAAATAATTTGAAAAATGAAAATTAAACTAAGAAATATAATAATAGGTATATATATTGTAAAATTAAAAGCATTTTCTAATAAACGTATATTTAACATCATTACTACAAATAAAAATAAAACCGCAATTGCACCTATATATACAATTAATATAATTAACCCAATGAAATCAGCACCTAAATAAATAAATAATAAAGAGCATAATAAAAAAACTAAAATTAAGTATAACACTGATTGTACTGTATTCTTAGAGGTTATTACTAATAACCCTGCTATTATGATTAGAATATATAATAGAAAAAACATTTTTTTTTTATTTTATACATTTTATTAAAGATATCAAAAAAAATAAAAAAAGTAAAATTATTTTTATTTTTATTTTTTTTAATATAAATTGAATATAAATATAATTCATATTATATTTTTCATACTCTTTTAAAATTTCAGAATTGATAATTATATTACTTAAACAATTATTATATGAATAAAAAAATTGTTTATTATTTAAATTTTTTATTATATTTATAAATGATATAGTATCATTTATAAATATACATAAAAAATTACCATTTCTTAAAAAAGAAAAAGAAGGTAAATTAAATAAACATTTAATATAGAAATCTTTTAAAAAAAAACTTAATATGTTTTTTTCCAATAAATAATTTTTTAAATTATTTAATTTCTCATTATTTATAAAAATTATGTATTTATGATTCAAAAAATTATAATTTATTTTTATTTTTTTATAATTAATATTAACTATATTTAATCTTAATTTATAAAAATTAGATGGATTTAACATTTTTTTATAATTTAATATTAATTTTACTAGAATACAAACTACCTTTAATTATATTAATAGATCTATTTAAAGTATACTCAGGAAATTTAAATTTAGCTAATTTTATCAAATCTTCAAAAAAAATATAATATATTACAGAATCCGTTCCATCTTTTTTTTTTATTTTTTCCTCTTTTTTTAAAAGTGAAATAATAAAACCAATTGATGGCATTTCTATAGTAAAAGTAAAATTTTTATTTTCAAGTATTAAAATTTTTACTTTTAATAAAAAATATAAAGGTAATTCTTTTGTAAATTCATTAAACTCTTTACAAAACTTTACTGTTTGTACACCTATATTACCTAAAATAGTACCTAAAGGTGGTCCTGATTCTGCTTGACCTGCTTTAATATATAATGTTAATTTAGTAGTATTTTTCATTTTTTTTATTTATTTGATATAAATTCTAAAATAACACCAGCTCCAATTGTAATATTACCTTCACGCATTACAAATTTGTCACCTTTTTGAGCTGCTATTTTATCTACTAATTTTACACTAATTATTAAAGAATCTCCTGGCATTACTGCACTTATATCATCAGGTAATATAATAGATCCTGTTACATTTGCTGTACGTAAGAAAAATTGTGGGGTATAATTTGTTATAAAAGGTTTATGACGTCCTCCTTCTTTTTTAGTTAAAACATAAATTTTGCCTTTAAAATTATCATATGCTTTAATAGTATTTACACTAGCTAATACAAATCCTCTTTTAACATCATCTCTTTTAACTGCTTTAACAAGTATGCCAACATTTTCACCAGCTTCTGCAATATCTAAACTTTTTCTAAACATTTCTAAACCCATACATAATGTAGAAATATGTTCTCTACCACCTATAATTTCTAAAGAATCTCCTATTTTTATAATTCCAGTTTCAATTTTACCTGTTAATACTGTACCTCTTCCAGTTGCCATAAAAATACCTTCTATAGCCATTAGAAATGGTGCATCTTTTTTTCTTTCAGGTTGTTTTATATAATTATCAACTATTCCCATTAATATTTTTACAGAACCAGTACCTAGACTACTTGGTTCATTTTCTTCTAAAGCTATACGAGCTGATCCTTTAACACATGGGACATCCTCTGGAAAATTATACGTATCTAAAAGTTCTCGTACTTCTAATTCAACAAGATCTTTCATATCACCTTCTAACATTAAATCTAATTTATTAATGTATATAATCAAAAAAGGTATACCTACTTCTTTTGCTAAAATTATATGTTCCCTTGTTTGTACTTGTGGACCATCATTTACTGCAACAACAAGTATAGCCCCTTCCATTTGTACAGCACCTGTTAACATATTTTTTACATATTGTTGATGTCCTGGACAATCAATATGTGAATAATGTCTTTTTTCTGTTTCATACTCAATATGTGCTGCATTAATAGTTATACCTCTATTTCTTTCTTCTACATGATTATCTATATCATGATAAGCATAAAATACAGTATTACCTATACCTTGTAAGGTTTTAGTAATTGCAGCTGTTAAAGTTGTTTTACCATGATCTACATGGCCTATAGTACCTACATTACAATGCGGTTTTGTTTTTATAAATTTGGTAATTAGTTTCTTCGCTAACATAATATTGTTCTTTTCAATTTTGTTTTTTAGGTATGAAAATGTTTAATAACATTTTATTGATAATAGCTTTTTTATATTTTAATTTTTTATTTCTTATCATTATACCATCATTTCTATAAGAAGATATAATAAAATTAACCAACCTATCTAATTCTAACTTTTTTCTATTTTTTGAAAATTTTAAAATTGAATCAACACTTACAAGTACTTGTTTAACTTCACTAATAGGCATAGGTATTTCTTTTTTTTGGCTACCTAAACGTATTTCTTTAAATGAGACTTTCGGCATACTATTTAACATTGATGATAATAATATAAGAGAGACATTTAATTCTTTTTTTGTATCTAATTTAATATTTTCTTTAATATTCTTAAAAATTTTTAAAGCTTTATGTCTTTTTCCTTTTTTTATTAATTTACCTGATAAAGTTTTTATATATAAATAATATATATCATTAAATGTATCTGAATTTACAAAAAAATCTACTTCATCTTCTATCATTTTTTTTTACATTAATTTTTTTACTCCAAATTTAGATCTTCTATTCTTTCTACCATAAGGTTCTACTTTAACAAAATCACATAAACCACGGATTAAATGATAATTAATTCCAGGGGAATCTTTAGGTCCATGTCCTCTTACAAAAACAATGGAATGTGTTTGTAAAAAATGTTCACCAATACCTGGTATCTTTGCAAATAATCTTTTATCATTAAAAAGTAGACGTACTTTTGCAAAAGTACGTCTAGCAGAATTTGGTTTACGTGGTGACATTACAGCTATTTTATATATTACACCTTTTCTATGAGGAGCTACGCCAAAAGCAGGCGACTTTCTTTTTTTTGTTCTTTTTAACCTTTTTTTATTTATTAATTGTTGTATTCGCATATTTTTTAAGATTTTAATAAAGTTATTAAATCAAAAGAAATACCTCCTTTTAATTTATAAAAAACAATTAATAAAGCAAGTCCTATAGCACTTTCAGAAGCAGCACTTGTTAAATTAATTAATGAATAAACTAAACCTAATATATCATCTAAAAAAATAGATCCTATTATAAAATTAATATTTATACTTAAAATTAATAATTCTAAAGAAATTAAAGCCATTAATGCATGTGTTCTTAATAAAAATAAACCTAAAGAACCTATTAAAAATAAAAAAAATGATAATAGGAAAAAAAAAAACATTTATTTAATTATTTTTTTTTAAATTTAATATTTTAAATTATAAGCATCATATACAGTTCTATCAATAAATGCAGCTAAAGGGAATAATACTAATAAAAAAAAAAAATATAAAAAAGATAGAACCCTTCCAACAGTTAGAAAAGGTTCCATTACAGGTATACCTCCTATTCAAGCTAATAATGCACAATTAGATATAAAAATTCAAAAAAAAATTTTATGTGCAGGTCTAAATAAACCACTACGTACAATTGCATTTTTCATTATATAAGGTAAAAAAATTAATATAACAATAGAAATTATCATAATTAAAAAACCAGATAATTTACCAGGAACACTCCTTAATATAGCATAAAAAAATAATAAATATCATTCCGGCACTATATGGGGTGGTGTTACTAAAAAATTTGCTATTTGATAATTTATTGTATGACCTAAAATATCAGGTGTACTATAATTTAAATACATAATTAAAATTAAAAAAACTAAAATGCTTAATATATCTTTTAAAATAAAATAAGGTGAAAATGGTATTATTTCTAATATTGAAGGAACCCCTGTAGGATTACTAGATCCTGCTTCATGTAATAAAGAAATATGTACTATAGATAAGGCTAAAATAATAAAAGGTAAAAAAAAATGTAAAGAATAAAATCTATGTAAAGTCGCATCATCTATAGTAAATCCACCCCATAATAAAAATACTATATCATTACCTACCAAAGGTATAGCAGCAATTAAACTAGTTATAACCATAGCTGCTCAAAAACTCATTTGGCCTCAAGGTAATACATAACCTAAAAAAGCTGTTATTATCATTAATAGAAATAAAATTACACCTGTTTTTCATAATAATTGTCTTGGATATAAAAATGATCCATAATATAAACCTCTAAACATATGTAAATATACAGATAAAAAAAAAAAGGAAGCTCCATTAGCATGTAAACCTCTTATTCATCATCCATAATAAATTTCATTATTTATATACATTATTGAACTAAATGCATATAATATTGAAGGATCATAAAACATTGCTAAAAATACACCAGTTACTAATTGTATTACAAGAAAATAAAGTGATAAAGCACCAAAATTTCATCAATATGTTAAATTCATTGGAGTTTTATAAAAAATATAAGACTCTTTTAAAGTTGAAAAAAATAAAGCTTTTGAAAAAATTCTATATCTATACATTTTTTTTAAATTATTTTATTTTTATTAAAATTTAACGATCTATTTCACCAAAAACTAAATCTTGTGTACCTATTATAGTCACTAAATCAGCTAAATATAAACCTTTTGACATATAATCTAGACCTTGTAAGTGTAAAAACCCAGGTGATTTAATTCTACATCGATAAGGTCTATTAGTTGAATTAGACATTAGAAAAATACCAAATTCACCCTTAGGTGCTTCTACTATACTGTAAGACTCTTCTTTTAAAGGAGTAATACCTTCACTATAATATTTAAAGTGATGTATTAAAGCTTCCATATTATATTTCATTAAAGCACGAGGTGGTGGTGCTATTTTAAAATCATCAATAATAAAACTACGATCATTCATTTCATTCAATATTTTAATTAAATTTAAACATTGAATAATTATAAAAGCAGATTCCCTCATTTCTTCAACTCTTATCATATAACGATCATAACAATCACCATAAATACCTGTTGGTATAAAAAATTTATACATATTATAATTATCATATGGTTCAACTAATCTTATATCTCATAATAAACCAGAACCTCTAACCATAACACCAGAAAAAGCTCAATTTAAAGCATCCTCTAAATTAATTATACCTATATTAATTAAACGTTGTTTTCATATTCTATTAGAAGATAACATATCTTTTATTTCATCTATTCTATAAAAAAACTGTGAAATAAAAGAATATATATCATCCAATAAACCTTCTGGTATATCGTGTGATACACCTCCGGGTCTTATATAAGATGCATGAAATCGTGCACCTGAAACCCTTTCATAGAATTCCATTAGTTTCTCTCTTTCTTCAGAGCCTCATAAAAAAGGTGTTAATGCACCAACATCTAATGCATGAGTTGTTAATGCTAATAAATGGTTTAATATACGTGTAATTTCACTAAATAATACTCTAATAATTTGACTTCTCAACGGTATTTTTATATTTAATAAATTTTCAACAGCTAATGAATAACATTGTTCTTGTACCATCATACTAACATAATCTAAACGGTCAAAATAAGGTAATGCTTGTAAATAATTTTTATATTCAATCAATTTTTCCGTTCCTCTATGTAAAAGACCTATATGTGCATCAGTTTTTATAATTAATTCTCCTTCTAAAGTTAAAACTAAACGTAAAACACCATGTGCAGCAGGGTGTTGTGGGCCAAAATTTAATGTTAAATTTTTTAATTTATTAAAAAATCTATTTAAATACATTTTTTTTTAATAAAAAAAAATAATAATATTATTTAAAATAAATAATAAAATATAATTATGATAAAATAATATAAAAATATTTAAAATAAATAAAGTCATCATTAAACCATATAAACCTTTTGAATATTTTACTGTTAAATTAAGATATCTATTTTTTATATCTTTATCTTCATTAAATAGTAAAAATCTAATCAATCTTATATAATATAATGTAATTAAAATATTCATAAATAATAAAATTACTACTAAAAAAAAATAACCACTCGATATTAATGCTAATAATATATATAATTTTGAAAAAAAACCCATAAAAAAAGGTAAGCCTGCTAAAGATAACATAGTAAATGAAAAAATTATACTTAATAATGTACTTTTATTGAAAAAAACACCAATAGCTGTTATATTATCAATAAAAATTATTTCATTACTTTCTTCTTTTTTTCTTATAAAAATTAATAAAAAAACAAAAGCTGTGAACATTAATAATGTATAGAAGATAATATATAAGAAAGCTGAAGCTACACTTAGTAATTCAAATAATCCAATAGCTATAGTAATGAAACCCATATGAACTATAGAACCATAACCTAATAATCTTCTAAAACTTACTTCATATAAAGATAAAATAGATCCATATATTACGGATAAAAATCCAATAAAAATTATAAAAAAAAATATAAAATGTGATTGATGTATTATACTATATATTTCAAAAAATATATATATATATACTATTTTAGGTATAGTTCCTATAAAAGTAACAGTAGCTAAATGTGCATTTTGATATAAATCAGCCACTCAATTATGTAAAGGGAATAATCCTAATTTGAAAAAAAATGTGATAAATATTAATAAAAAAGAAAAAATTAATAAATTATCTATAGAATATGATGTTATAATAAAACCTAATTCAGATAAAAATAATGTACCAGTTTTTATATATATAATAGAAACACCAAATAAACCTATTAAAGTAGCGTAACTACTTTGTAAAAAATATTTATATGCAATTTCAATACCAAAATTTGAATACTTATTTAAACCTATTAATACGTATAAACTTAAATTAACCATTTCTAAAAATAAAAAAATATAAAATAAATTATTTGCAGATACCATTAAAAATAAACTGAAAATAATAATAATAATTAAGATGGTGTATTCAAAAATAGGTATTTTTACTATTTTTGAAAAATTATATAAATAAATTATATAAAATAATGATAAACAAATTATAAAACCTTTAATATTTTGAGTAGTATTTGAATAAATAAAATAATTATTTAATAAATATAAATTACATGGCATACTTATATTTATAAATCAAATATTACAAAGTATTAAAAATAATAATATAAAAACTAAAATTAAAAAAGTTCTATCAAATGTTTTTTCATAAATTATTTTTTCAATAAGATAGACAAAGAATATAATTAATAAAATTCATAATAATACAATTTCATTACTAAAAAAAGCTAATAGTGTTTCCATTTTTTTTTTTATTTATTTTTTTTTTTTCTTAATTTAATAAGTTCACAATCTATGTGTGGTTTATTGTTAATAAGTATTTTATTGTTCCCAAAAACATTTTTATTAACATTCTTAATACAATATAATATCAGTAAATATGGGTAAAAAAAAGTAATATAAATCATTGTTGCTACTATTCAACTATCTACCATTAGGAAGAATAAACAAATAAAAGGTGGATATTTTAATCAAAACTTTATATTCTCTCATGTAATCTTATTTATATTTTCTAAAAAAAATAAAAAAATGAAATATTCAATATAAGTTAAAATTAAAACAAATAAATACTGTTTTATCATGTTTTCATATATTGTCTACAAATTAAATAAATCAATAATAAGAAAATATTAATATAAAAAATAGTAAAAAAAAAAGTCACATGTTCTACTTTAAATAAAGCATATGCAATCATTTGTATTACTATAACTAAATACACTACATCACTTTTCTCTAAAAAAAATTTTTTTTTTCACATAATAAATAACATAATACCTAATTCTACGTAACTAATACCACAAATTAACCAATAAAGTTGATGTTCCGTTAAAAGGTGTAACCCTAATGCCATAAAAATTTCTTTTTCCATTTTTTTTTTATTTTCTTCTATAAATTTTATAAAATAAATAATACATTGGTACATAAATAACAGTCATTCAATACATTGTTTTAACAATATGTAAATTTAATACATAAAATAAAAAAAAAGCATAAATGGGTATAAAAATAGCAAAAAAAATAACATCTTCAAAGCCTACTCTATAATTTATTTCTAAACAAACAAAAAAAAATAATGTTTCCAAAAATGATAAAAAAAGTATATAATAATAATAATCTTCTTTCATTTTTTTTATTTTTTTTATTTTCAAAGTACTCATGGATTAAGGAACCTAAAAAAACGATACATTTGGGACATTTCAACAGCTTCTTTTATGATATTTAAAATAGAATCGTCATATCTTAATTCAATAAATCCAATTAAAGGAAACTGTTTTAATAATGGATGTCCCAAAAAACCGTAATCAGTAAGTATACGCCTTAGATCTTTATGATAAATAAATTTTATACCAAATAGATCTCAAATTTCTCGTTCAAATCAACCAACACTTTTATATAAATTACTCAAAGAAACCATTAAATCTTCTTTTTTTATTAATAATTTTAAAAAGAAACGCAAATTTAATTTATAATTTATATTAACATACAAAAACTCAAATTCATTTTCTAAATTATCCGGAAAATGTGTAGCTACTATATCAATTATACTTTTTATTTTAATTAAAATATTACTACTTAAAATACTAAATGAATAAAAATAGAGATATGCATTAAGAAAAAAAAAAAATTTTTTTTTCTTAATTAAAAAAAAATCATATACATTATTTAATAAAATATTAAATAAAAATATTAAATAACTACTTCCAATCCAGAGCTCCACAGAATCACTCATATACAAAACCTAATGTTAATATAAAAAGAAAAAAAACCATACTATAAATACCAAATCAATTTAAATAATTAAAACAAATAACTCAAGGAAATAAAAATAATAATTCTAAATCAAAAATAATAAATAAAATAGCAACTAAATAATAACGTACTTCAAATTTAGCTCTAGCATCTCCAAAAGGATTAAAACCACATTCATATGCAGATTGTTTCTCATTATTAGGTTTTTGATAGACTAATAAAAAAGATAAAAAAAATAGAATAAAACCTATAATTACAAAAAAAAGAAAATATGAAAAAATGAATTTATATTCTATATACATTTTTTTTTTATTTTATATAATATAAAATTTTAATTTATAACTAAAATAATAAATATTATCAAAAACTATATAAGGAAATAAACCAAAATATAATATTAAAAATAAAAAAATAAATAAAAAGAAAAATTCTAAACGTGTTATATCACTATAATATTTTATAAAAAATATTTTTATATTACCAAAAAAAATTCTATTATAAAGAAATAAAGAATATAATAAAGTTAAAATTAAACTAAATGTTGATAGAAAAACAATAAAACTAGAGTATTGTAAAATACCATAAGTTAATAAAAATTCACCTATAAAATTAAATGTACCAGGAAATCCAAAATTAGATAAAATATAAATAAAATAAATAATAGCAAAAATTGGCATAAAAGTAACCAAGCCGCCATAATAAAATAATAAACGTGTTTTATATCTGTCATATAAAACACCAATACCTAAAAATAAAGCAGAAGATGTGATTGCATGACTAAATATCATAAAAAAAGAACCTGCAAAACCTAATAAATTTTGTGAAAAAAGTCCTAATAAACTATAATTCATATGCGCAATTGAAGAATATGCTATTATTTTTTTTATATCAATTTGTCCTAATGCTATTATTGAACTATAGGTTAAACTGAAAAATGCTATTATTAAAATAATAAAAATTAAATCATATAATATATTACTAAAAGATCCCAATAAAAAGCGTAAAATTGCATAACTACCTAATTTTAATAATATACCAGCTAAAATAACAGATCCAGGTGTAGGTGCTTCAACGTGCGCCTCAGGTAATCATAAATGAAATGGAATAATAGGTACTTTAACTGAAAAACCTAAAAATAATAAAAATCAAATAATAAATTGGCGTTTTTCTAAAAAAAAACTATTTAAAAAAAAATCAAAAGATAAACTACCTTTACTTAATCATATATCAAAAATACTAATAAAAACAAAAATAGAACCAAATAATGTATAACTAAATAATAAATAAGATGCAGTAATTTTACGGGTTCTACTACCTCATATACCTATTAAAAAAAACATAGGTATTACAATAATTTCAAAAAAAATAAAAGAAAATAAAAAATCTAATACACTAAAAACATTAATTAAAATCCATAAAGAAAAAGTTAATAAATAAAAATAAAAAATAGATTTATACTTAATGTGTCAATATGAAAGAAAACAAATCACTAATAAAAAAGAACTTAATAATATTAAATTTAAAGATAAAATATCATATCCTCAACTAAAATCTATATTAAAAAATAAATTTTTATAAAATGTGAATATATACTGATATCAATATATTGATTTATTATATAATAAATTAATATATGTAATTAATATAAATATTATACAAAAAAAATAATAAAAAAATATACGCAAATATTTAGGTATTGTTACAAAAAAAATAGAAAAAAATCAAAAAAAAAATAATAATATAAAATTTATATATAATACCATATTTTTATATAAATAATAAAAATAAAAATATACTTAAAAAACAAAAAGCTAAAGAAACTGGTAAAATAACTTTTCAACCTAGCATCATTAACTGATCATATCTATATCTTGGTAGAGTTGCACGTACTCATACGAAAAAAAACATAATCAATAAAAGTTTAAAAGAAAATCAAACTGAAGTATATACATATTTAAAAAAAACTATATTTAACAAAGGTAATCATCCACCTAAAAATAAAATTACTATAATAGATGACATTAATATTATATTACTATACTCAGCTAAAAAGAAAAATGTAAAACCTATAGAAGAATATTCAACATTATAACCCGATACAAGTTCACTTTCAGCTTCAGGCAAATCAAATGGTACTCTATTTGTTTCTGCTAATCCTGTAATTAAAAATAAAATAAAAAAAGGAAATAAAGGTATTACAAAAAAAATATCTGATTGCGCTATAATTATTTCAGATATATTTATTGTTTGAGAAAATAATATTATAGGTATTAATAATAATCCCATAGAAATTTCATAACTAATAAATTGTGCAGAAGATCTTAAGGAACCTAAAAAAGCGTATTTTGAATTACTTGATCATCCTGATATTATAATACCATAAACACCTAAAGAAGAGAATGCAAATAAAAATAATAAACCTAAATTTAAATCTGAAATAACAATATTAAAGTCAAAAGGTATTAAAGTTCAACATAGCATACTAATAACAAAAGTAAAAATAGGTGATAATATAAATAAAAAAAAATTAGAATTACTCGGTATTAATGTTTCTTTACTCAATAATTTCAAAGCATCTGCAATTGCTTGTAATAATCCATATATTCCAACAAAATTAGGTCCCCTTCTACGTTGCATACTAGCTAATACTTTCCTTTCTAATACAGTAAAGAAAGCAACAGATAATAAAATAGGTAATACTATAGGTAAATTTTTAATAAAATCTATACCTATAAAAAATAATATATAATACACTAAAAAAAATTTAAAAAAAAAAAAACTTCTAAAAGACATTTTTTATTTAAAATTGACTATATGTTTTAATAGCCGTTAATGACATAACTTTTGAATTTTTTAAAAAAAAATCACTAGAATAATAGTTATTAATAACACGATATAATAATGTATTTAGAAATTTATTTTTAAAAAAATTATCTATCATGTAAGAAAATTGTAAATCATTATTATATAATTCTATTATATATCTCTTTTTATAACCGAAAAAAAAAAAAAAATTTATAAAAAAATCATCTAAAACAAAAAAAAAATTACAAAGATAATCAACTATTTTAATAAAAAATTTTAATATATAATTAAATTTATTAAAAAAAAAAAAATTTAAAATATTTTTTTTTCTATTAAAAATTTTTAAAAGATTTATAATTTCTCAATCAGTATATATTGTTAAAAAATTTTTAATATGTTTTTTCATAAAACGATATCGTCCTTCTAAATTAAGGAACAAATTATCCATTTCATAAGGTGCAGTGCTTGGTAAAATTATATTAGCTTTTAAATATATATTATTATTACTTTTAATAAAACCTTGATATATAATAAAATCAAAATTTTTTAAAAAAGGAAAAAAAAATAAATCATTTGAGATATTATAAAGTAAACCATTATATTTATTTTTTTTTATAAAATTTATATTATTATATATTATAGAGTTATAAGATAATACACCTAAATTATTTATTATAATATTAAAAGAACTTCAATTAAATTTTTTTTTAAAAAAATTAAAAAAACTATATATGAAACCAAGAGAATCTTCCCTACTTAAAATTGTATGCCCCACTAAAAATATAGGTTTATTATATAATTTAATGTTCAAATTTATATATGAAAAACTTAAAAAAAATTTATAAAAAAAAACACAAAAAATACGAACTTTACCTTTTAAAAATTTTAAAAACTTAATAATATTATTTCCTATATTTTTTATAGGATAATTCATATTACTTAATGATAATCCATAAGAAAATAAAAATAATTCATTATTTTTATTTATATTATAATTTTTTTTTATTCTAATATTTAATAATGGATTTTCTAATCTTAAATCACATCCTATAAATAAAAGAAAATATAAAAATTCTAAAGATTCTAATGAATTATTTATAAAAAAAAAAAATTTAAAATCATAAACTCATTTAAATTTAAAATAAGAAATAATAGATGATATACCTATAATATTAAAAAAATTTTTCAAAGATAAACTAGTCATTATATCAACAAAAGGACCTAAAATACTTATAATAAAATTTTTCTTAAATTTTATTAATTTTAACATATAATTTATTAAAAAATTTCAAGAAAAAACAATAAATTTATTTAAATATTTTATTTTTGGATAACTAATACGATTTAATAGGAGTGAATCATATGAAAATCTTGTTTTATTAGTAATTCATTCTTCATTTATATTTTCATCTAATAAAGGTAATATTCTTATAATTTTATTAGAATATATATGCAATCTAATACTTGAAGCAAGAGAATCAAGAAAATCTATATTAGAATAATATACAATTTCTCAACTTCTTACTTTGAAAGCATAAGGCATTGATGTTAGTGCACCTACAGGACATAAATCTATTATATTACCTGATAAAACATCTAGCAAACTTATGTTTTCATTTTCATTTATATATGTTCCTATCTCCATTTTTAAACCTCGACTTATAACACCTAACATAAAATTACTAATTTCATTTGAAAATCTAACACATCTAGTACAATGTATACAACGAGTCATTATAGTTTTTATTAATGGTCCTTTTTGATTAAAATTATCAACAGCTCTCTTTTTTTGTTCATAAAAACGTCCTCTATCTGACCCGAAAATTAAAGAAATATCTTGAAGATCACATTCAGACGCTTGATCACGAATTGGACAATCTAAAGGATGATTTATTAAAAGAAATTCAAGAATAGATTCTCGTGCTTCTTTAACTCTTTTATTATCTGTATAAATAATAATAGAGTCTATTAAATTTACCGCACAAGAAACACCCAGACCATTATTTATTTGTACAATACACATACGACAATTACCTGCTATTGATAGTTTTTCATGATAACAAAAACAAGGTATTGTAATTCCCCTATTATAACAATATTGGAAAATTGTTTCTGTATATGTATTTTTTTCTTTTTTTTCATATATATAATCTATTTCGTCAACTTTTAACTTAATAGCCAATCTTACTCTCTTTATTCAATCTTTTTCTTATATAAAAAATTTTATTTTTATTAAAAAAAAAAAACTTCCTTTTATAATCCAAAAATTTCAACTTATAAAGTCTATTATAAAAAAAAGAAACAGTAACTTCTATTGCTACTTTCATTATAACATTACGTAAAATTAAAGTAACATCAGGTACTAAAAAAGATTTTCTTTTAATTGCTATACAAATACCACTATATAATAAAGGAACACTTTTAAAAATAAAAAGGAACTCAATAATATCACCTACTAAAAATTTTTTATATTTTTTACTCCCTTTTATATAATTTCTATTTTTTCTTTGTTTTATATAAAAAGCTGGAGTTAATTTATATTGGCGTTCTAGATTATTTTGAATTCTAAAATAATAATTATCCATTTTTTTTTATATTATAAGCAATTAATCCTAGTAATAGTTTCACACTTTTTTTTAATGAATAACCTTTATTTAAGAAAAAAGCCAATTTATAAAAATCTATTGTAAAAATATTTTTTTTTCCAAATTGTACATAACCTAGCTTATGTATTATTTTGGAACTTTTTACTTTTTTTTTATTTAATATGACTATAATATGATATGTTAGTTCTTTAGTTCTTTTTCCTTTCCTTAATCTAATTACATTATGGGGATAATTTTTTTTCATTTTTTTTTTTATTTTATTTTATCAAAATTTTTTTCTCTTACCAATTTCACTACTTTCATTAAAAAAAATATTATTATAAAAAAAATAATTACAATTTAAAAATGATAAACGATTTCAATTATATGTTTTAATTAAAATTAAAACTAAAGGAATATTTTTTATATTTATATTACTAAAATTAAAATAGGTATAATCCGTATTTCTAATTACACTCATTTTAAATTCAACTAAATAATAATAGTTAAATCATAAAATAAGAGTTTGTAATAGAATTAAAAAAATAAAATTTTTAATAAAAATTAAAGCTTTAATTTTTATTAAAAATTTTATTTTTTTAAAATTACTTTTATAAGAATATAAAGATAACATTAAAAAATTTTTGTTAATAAAAAATAAATTAAAACTATTTTTTTTAAAAAAATTAGATTTTAATAATTTATTAACATTAAAAAAATATTTAAATACTTTACGCATTTTTAAAAATTTATTTTTGTATCTATTAAAAAAAAAATAAAAAAAAAAAAATATTTTTTTTTTTGTTCCTTTTAAATTTATTAATGAATAGAATAAATTATATTGTTTAAAAATAATTCTAATATATTTTATTAGTTCAACTTCAACATTAGTTATTAATTTTTTTAAACTATATTTATAAAATCTACTTCAATAATAAACAAATTGTTTTTTTATTCTAAAATTAAATATTTTAATAAGATATTTTACTAAAGTTGAAAACATCTGATACTTATTGGTATTAAAAATAATATGAAAAAATTTTATTTTTATTATATTTTTCATTATATTTCTAAATCTTTTATTAATATATAATTCTATTTTTAAAAACTTCCTTTTTTTTTTAAATAATACATATAATAATTTGTCTATTTTTTTTTCATGGTATTTTAATATATTACTTATATTAAAATTTAAAATTAAAGAAAATGATTTTTTTAATTTTAAATTTTCTATTCTTAATATATTTTTTACAAAATATTTAAAAAAAAATATATTAAAAATATAACTAATTTTAAAATTAATTTTTTTATAAACAAAATTATATATATTAAGATAAATATATCAATAATTTTTTATTATATTGTATTGAAAAAAAAAACGATCAAAGAATTTAACTTTGGATTTAGTATCAGAATCGGTTTTAAAATAATAATTTTTAAAAAATAAATTATAAAAAAAAATTATTTTAAAAATTTTAATAATTTTAAAATAATTTTTTCTTTTAGAAAAAATTAAATCTTTAGCTTTTTTCTTTTTAAATAAATAAAATAAATTACCCTTTAAATTATGCAAGTCTTTTTTTCTATAAATTAATTTTTTTTTCATTTTTTTTTATAAAAAAAAACGATTTTTATTAATATAATTATTTGCTAAAGATTCACTATAATACATATACAATTCCGTTTTTTTATAAAAATATCTTAAAATTCACTTACTTAATTTAATAGAATAATTTCCTTTTTCAAAAAAATCTAGATCATCAAAAAGATCATTATAATAATTATATTCTAATCGGGTATATAATACATATTTTCTAAAAATAAAATTATTATTAATTTTATTTTTATTATTTAAATAATTATAATTATTATTATTTTTTATTTTTTTTGTATAAATGAATAAATATATTAAAGAAAATTCAAGATTTTCATATATTAATTGGAAAAAAAAATCTTTAAAACTTATAACATATTTATAATACTCATATAAATTAAAAGAATTTAATATTTTATTATAAATTTTTACATATAATATTAATTTAGAAAAAAATGAAATTTCATAAAGTCACCCACTAAATAATATATAAATATTATAAATTTCTAAATAAAACATTGTATTATTTTTTAAGATATTAAAAAATTTGCTAAGACTTCATCTTTTATAAAAATTTTTTCTTTTAAATTTATGCATTAAAGAAAAAAAATATCTTTTTTCAAAAATATCATAAAATCTACTAAAAACATCAATTTTTAATAAGTTTTCACCTTCTTCATTTTCCATTAAATTATGTAAATAATTTAATTTAAAAAAATAGATACGCATTTTAAATAGTTTACTACAAAACTTCAAAAAAATAGAAAAAAATTTTAATTTATAATTATTTACAGAATTATTTAAATCTTGAAAAAAATAAAATTTTTCAAGATTTAAATAATTCTCAAAAGCTATATTATAACTAAACTCTTGATATGAATCGTTAAAATAAATATAATTTTCTAATGGAGTTTTGAATATTGTTAACATAAATTCTTCCATAGTTCTAAAAGAACTATTAGCATATCTATATTCATAAACAGAATTTATCGCCATTACATTTTTATAACTATCTAATCGATTTTTGTAATTATAAAAATCAATTAAATTAAAATCAAAAAATTTATTAATTGAAAAAAAAAAAGATTTAGAATTATTAAGCTTATATAAAAATTTTACATTAAAATTTTTTAAAAATGAATTTATTATATAATTTCATTTTTTTTTGTTATTTTTATAATAAAAATTTAAAAATGGCTCTATTCTTTTAATATTAAATAAATTAAAATAATTATTCATATCATAACGATATAATAATAACATTTTTTTATATAACTTATCATAATCTCAAATACTAATAGATCCTTTATTTAATGAAGTTGGATTATTATATTTCAAAAATAATTTACGTTGACTAATAAATTCAAAAAAATAATTACAATTTCTAATATAAAAATTAAAAGTAAGTCCTTTTAAAAAAATAAAATAATCAATATTATTTAATAATAAATTATATTTCACTCTTAATGGAAAAAACTTTTTTTTATAAATTCTTGTATATATATTTTTCAAATCAAAATATTTAAATTTAAATAATTGTTTTTTATTTTTCTTAGAATTATAAATTTTTACATTTCTTTCAATAATAATATCAACTCAATATTCAAAAAATGTTAATGTAATAAAATGCATATTATATATATTATTAAATCTAATATAAAACTCAAAAATATTGAATGAAAAAAAAGATAAATAATAGCTATTATTAAGAATATCTAAATTTAAATAATTTAAAGAAATTTTTTTAATATCCTTTAATTTATTTTTTGGAGTAATAGTTTTATCATGTTCTAATTTTATTTCCTCTACATTATAAATAACAAAAAAAATATTTAATTCATTTAATATATATATATTATACACATTTATAATATTATCTGAAATTTTTAAATTATAAAAAAAATCATATATTATGAATTTATATAAATTCATAAAACAATAGATAAATTCACGATTATAATTATTAATATATTGAAACATTATTAATATATTAAAAAATTTATACTCTAATATATCAGTAAAAGAAGCTCATTTATTTCATTCATTAATTCATAATCAATTTATTATTAAAAAAAAATAAAAAATTCCATTAAATAAATATTCTAATATTAATTGGTTTTTAAAAAAAATATTTATTTTTTTATTATTTTCTTTTAATGATAAAAATTTTAAATTTAAGTTTAAATCATAATTAATTTTATAAATTCATTTATTATAAATAGATTTTATTAAAAAATATAATTTAAATAAATTTCTATATAATAAAGGCGCTAATAATTCTTTTTTTTTTTTTAAACGAGGTTCATTTATTTCATCTCTTTTAGTTAAACGATCTTTTATAAAAATATTAAATTTACTTAAAGCTTTTATTTTTTTTCTATATTCTGTATTATAATAAATTTTATCTTGATTCATAAAATTTAATTTTTTACCAGAATATTTTTATTATAATTATTTTTATTATAATTATTTTTATTATAATTATTTTTATTATAATTATTTTTATTATAATTATTTTTATTATAATTATTTTTATTATAATTATTTTTATTATAATTATTTTTATTATAATTATTTTTATTATATTTTCATTTATTATTATACTTTCTTTTTGTAAAAACTTTTAAACCAATAATATCTCTGATTATATATAATTTTCTATGATTATTTTGGAAATTTTTTCTTTTTTCTTTTTTTTTATTAATAATTTTTAATTTTTTGAAATTTAATCTAACCTTTTTAATTTTCAATTTTTTTTTTAAAAACTTTAATTTCCTTTTTAAAAACTTTAATTTCCTTTTTTTTTTAAACAAACGTCTTTTTTTTTTTTTCAAAAATAGTAAACCTTTTAATTCACTTAATTTATAAATATTTCTAATTTTATTTACTTTATTTATAAAACATAAAAATAAAATTAGAAATAATTTAAATAAATATATAATATTGAAAATAAAATTAAAAATATATTTTTTTTTAGATTCAATAACTCATTTATCTAATTTATAAATATTAAATAATTTAATAAATTCTATACTTATAAAAAAAAAATTTTTATACATTAATAATAAAAATTCAGAACTATTTTCTTTTACATATAAAATATTAAAAAGTTTATTTCCATTTTTCTTAAATTTTACAACATCTTTCCAATATAATAAACCTTTTATGAAAAATCAAAATGCCTTTTTTTTTCTTCCTCAAGCATTATTGAAACCTCGGTTTTGATGTTTTATATATCTTTTATATTTATTTTTTTTTTTTAAACAAATATTTCGTCATTTATTCATTAGAAAATGCACAAATTTTAAAAATCTTAATTTTCTTAATTTTGTACCCCTATTTTTATATAAATATAATCAATTTTTTTTATTTTGTTTAAAAGGCTTTTTTCGTAAATTTCTATAGAATTTAAATATATTTCAATCTTCTTTTTCTAAAAAATCTCTTTTTTTTTTAAAAATATTAAATTCATATTTTTTAAAAATATAATAAGGTAATTCATAATGTTTTACTTTTATTCAATTACCTCTAAATTTTACATAATTATTTATTTTTTTTTTATAATAATGATACAATGGTGTAGTTTTTTTTTTTAAAGCCAATGCCTTCATTTTATTTTTATAACGATTTCTAAGATTATAAAATTCTAAATTAAATTTTGTACCCGTAAACCTCATTTGTGCTTTTTTTTTTTTCTTTCTTTTAAGTTTTCAAAGAATGTTTTTTTTAAATCGTTTATATACTTGTTTTCTTGTTTTTTTGGGATCAGGTATATAATAAAATTTTCTTAATTTTTTAAATAAACGATAATTCATTCTTTTTTTTTTTTTTAAAAAAGATGATTTACTTAAAATTTTTTTTTTAAATCTTTGATCATACATTATATTATTCAACCTAAAAAAAGTTCTTGTAGAAAGTTTTTTATTATTAAATTTATTTAAAAAAGAATAAAAATTTTTTTTTTTAAAATTTTTATAAAAAAAATGACCTATCATAGACGAGAATTTTTCTCTAAAAAAAATTGAAGCACGGCGTCGATCTAATCTAAGTTTATAACCAAAAATACTTCTATTCATTCTTTTTGTAAAATATAAATATTGAAAAAAATTTTTAAAATTTATATTGTCTTTTTTTTTATTATTTTTTAAATATTTATTAAAAAATATATTATTATTTTTTAAATATTTACTAAATAATATATTATTATTTTTTAAATATTTATTAAATAATATATTATTATTTTTTAATAAATAATAATTAAAAATTTTTCTTTTTATTTTTTTTTTTATATATAAAAAAATATATATATATATTTTTTTATATAAATTATAATAATATATTTTTTTCCAATTATATATATTTAATTTATCATTATAATTATCATTTAATAAAAAATAATAATCAAGTAAATCTCTTAAAAGATAATCTTTTAATTTTAAATGTTCTTTTTTTTTAGATAATTTAAAAATAAATTCTTTTAAAAAAAAATTATTATTTAAATAATAATATTTTTTTCTTTCATTAACTGTATACTTTGAAAAAATATTATCAAAAATAGTATAATCTAAAGAATATCTACAATTAATAAATAATTTGTCATAATTAAAATCTATATAGTTTTTAATTATAAAATCACTATACTGTAAATAAGAAGAACTTCATTTATTGAAATAATCAAAATGTTTATTTTTATAATGAATATTAAAATTTAATGATAAAAATCCTATATAATTAAAAAAACGTCTACTTTCTTTATCATCGTTTGTTAATAAAAAAAATTCTCTTCTTTTATTTCAAAAATTATATAATAAATACATTTTTTTATTTAACAATAATGTATTAGGATAAATATTCATTAGAACATAATTTTGTTTTAAATCAAAATTAAATCTTTCTTTTAATTTTTCCAAAAATTAAAAAAAAAATTATATTCTACGTGATTTTCTTTTTCTTATACCATTATGTGGTACATGTAATACATATCCTATTTCCATTACTTTAATATTATATAAAGATAAATATTTTAATATATTATAATAATGTTTATTTATAGAACTTCTTAAAAAAAAGCGTATTCTACTAACTTCATAAACCTTACAATACTCTTTTAATTGTTTTATCATTATGTTAATATTAAAAGGAGAAATTTTTTGTTTTTTTGTTTTACCAATTTTACAAGAACCTGCTGTTAAGGTTACTACATGTTTTTTATTTTCTGTTTTTAAAACCAAAAACACATTACTACGTTTTTGAAAAAATAATAAATGACCTATACCATATTTAAAAAAAATAAACTCATTTCTTTGTATTATTTTTTTTTTATTAACAACAACTTCTTGTACTTTTTTCCCTTTATTTTTAAATTTACCTTTACGACGTTTCATTGAATATTAATTTTACTCTTTTTTTTGTACTAGCATTAGTTCTAGTTCTTTGTCCTCTTGTAGGTAAAGAATCTTTATGTCTTAAACCTTTATATGCATTTATTTCATAAAGCCTTTTTATATTTTGAAATATATAATGTTTTATACGTGCTTCTAATCAAGTAAAATAATCCAAAATAAAAGATAATAATTGTAAATTATAACTATTTAAATTTTTAAATAAGTAAGGAAATGACAACCCCATTTTTGAACTTATAATATTAGATTTGTGTCATCCTATACCAAAAATAGATTGTAAAGATAATCTTATTTCTCTATTTATATTTAGAGTAAAATGTTTATAAATAAACATTATTTACTTTAAAAAGCCCATATTTGTTTAAAAAATTAATAATAATAAAAAATGTATACAATAAATTATTTTTTAAAATATACTGTTTATAATTATATTTATTATAAATAGATACATTAAAAAATAATTTATTTTTTTTATCTCTTAATAAATTTATTTTAACTTTTTCTTTTTCTTTTAAATTCATTATCTAAATTTATTTTTTCCAGGTTTTAATAATATTATTTGGCGAGGATAAAAAAGCCCACTTAATCTATATATTATATATTTTTTTAATAATAATAAATTTATTGATAAATTTCTTAAATCAGTTAATTTTGTACTTAAAAAAAATAATCGTCTAATTTTATATTTAAATAAAATAGTTTTAGGTAAATGTACATAAAAAAAATTACTTCTATTAAAAAATATTTTAATTAAAAATGTTGATATATGTATAATTCTATATCCAAGGCCTTTTAATTTTAATCTTAAATAATAAAATGAACATAATTTATTATAAAAATGTAATATATGGCGAAAAAAACTCATATAATGTAAAAATTTAAAAAAAAAAAAACTTATAATATATATATTTTTCTTATAAAAATATATATAAGGTAATTTTATAAAAAAAAAACGACTTTTCTTTTTTATTATAATAAAACCTTTTTTTAAAAAAAAATATATATTAAAATCTTTTCCAAAAAAAAACTCATTATTAATTTCTTTCATTTTTTTTTTTTAAATTTTTATCTTACATAAAACTTCTCCAGCAAATTGCTTATCTAATAAAATTTCATTTTGTGTTATCAAACCTTTAGGAGTAGATATTATATATATTGTAGAAAAATTTTCTCTTCTATAATTTTTAGATAAAAAATTTAAAGTCCAATAAATCCTTTTACTAGGTTTTGATAATACAATTATATTATTTATCGAAGGGATTCCTTTAGTATATTTTAAATATACTAAAATATTGTGTTCATTTGAAAGAAAAAAAAAACCTCGTATAAGACCTATTTTTTGTAAAATATATAAAAATTTAATTGTAAATTTATTTTTTAATACTTTTATTGATTTATAATGACTTTTATAACCTAATTTTAACTTAATAATCAAATCACTAAAATTATAATAATTCATTTTTTTTTTTAATTAAAAAGAAGCTTTACGTAATCCAGATATAAAACCATTGGATGCATAATATTTACAATTATATCTAGATAATTTAAAAAAACGAGAAATAGATTTACAATTACCACTTAATAGGCAACTTCTTTTAAAAAATGATATACTCATATATTTATAATAATATTTATTCCTATATATAAACATTATAATTTTATTAGATTTAAAATTATAATGCTGATTAGATAAAAAATATTTAATTATATTTTTTTTTAATTCTTTATTCAATAAACGTTTTAAATTATATTTCTTAAAAGCAAATATATTCATTTTTTTTTTATAATTTATATATAACAAAAAAATTAAAATAATTTAATCATTTTTCAACATTAAAAAAAAATTTAAAATTAACATAATCTTTTAAATTAAAAAATCCAATTGAATTTTTTTTTTCAATGAAAAAATTCATATCACTAATAATAAATTCTCAAAAATTATATTCTTTTTTTATTTTAATTGCATTTTTTGATATTAATAAATATATATCATTAATAAAAAAAAAAAGAACATAATAAATGTCTTTTTTTTTAAAATTATATAAAATAATAAAACTATAATAACTTATATTTAATTTAAAATTATATTTATAACTAGAAAAAAAAGGTATTTTCCCAAAAAAAAATTTAAAAAAAAAATAATAATTTGAAATAGATAAATTATTTAAATCAGTAATATTTTTTAGATTAAAATAAACAATTGATTTTTTTATTTCTAATATATCTGTAAAATTATATTTGACTTTACTTTTTTTTAAAAATAATATAAAACGTATAATATTTCTATAATAAAAAAAAAAATCCAACATATTTTTTTATATAATACAAATAGATACACACCCTAAAGAAGGCCATCTCATACAAAATTCCCTTAATACAGGACCATATACCCTATTAGATAAAGGAACTATTTGTTTTGATATAATAACAATACTATTTTCATTAAATTTAATTCATAAATCTTTTATTCTTCAAAAATTTTTAGTAGTACGTACTATTAAAGCTCTATGTATAGATCCTACTTTAAATTTTTTTTGAAAACGAGGCTTTAATAATATATGTTTTTTTATATTAATTGTATTTACACATATTAAAATTACTTCACCTAAAATTGCAATTTTACTTTTTCCACCTTTTAAAATTTTAATACAAAATGTATTAACTATAGATGTTATATCAGTTGCTAATAATTTTGTTTTTAATTGGACCATTTTTTTAATAAATATTTGATATAATAGAAGTTTTAAAAGGTAATTTAGTCCCACCCGATTTTAAAGCTTTAGTACCTACATTACTATTATTAAGAAAAAAAATAATAACTTCACAAATTATTTGTCCTTTTCTTATAGGTGCAATTCAAATTGAATGGTTACCTTTACCTTTACCCATTCGAGATGCTAATGGTTTTTTTGTTATGGAATGATATGTAAAAACCCTTAAAAAAACTAAACCTCTTTTTTTTAAAATCCTTTTTATGGATTTTCTACAAGCTTCTAATTGATTATATGTTATTCTTTTATTTTCTAAAGATTTTAAGGCTAATTGACCTCTTATTGGTAAAATATTTTTCTGTTCGAATAATTTTAAACAAGAAGATGCTGGTTTATGATATTTCTTATATTTTAAACGGCTGGGTTGTTGTTTCATTTTTTTTTTTAATATATTCTTTCATTTAAAAATTTATTATCTCAAAGAATTTCATCTTTATTTTTATATAATCAAAGCTTTATACTAATTGCACTATTTTTTAAAGGTATAGTAAAAAAAGAATAATCAATGAAACCTTTAAAAGTATTTAAAGGTACAAAACCTTGATGAAACCAAATAGAACTTGCTCTTTGTTTTCTTGTAAATCTACCTTTAAAACTCATTTTATATCCTAGTATAAGAGATGAAGGTTGATATAAACCTCTTAATCTTAAATATCTTTTTCTTTTATTAATTTTCACAAAATTTTCAAAACCTTTAAAAGTATATATAGTATGTAAATAAAACATATATGACTTATAAAAATAAGTAGACATTAACACATTAAATAAATCAAAATTTGACACTACAAACTTATTTAATATATTATAATTATAAAAAAAATTATGAAATATTTGCGCCATATAACCGCTATGGAAAAAATTAAAAGTATTTCTTCTTCATTTAAATCTAGAATAAAGTAAAACAAGAGAATCTACATTATATTTATTAAAACTAAAAAATAAATTAACTAATAATTTATTTTTTATATATTTTAAAAATTTAAAAATAAATTTCTTTCTTTCTAACAAAATTTTATTATATATATTTTTTTTTATTATTTTTAACAAAAATTTAATTCAAATATTATTTAATTTTTTTTTTTTTCATATTAATATTCTAAAATTTTCTTTAAAAGTTTTTTTTAAAAACTTTAATAACAACAGATATTTATATCTTTTTTTTAATAATAAAAAAAAGATATAAATATCTATTGTTATTAAAGTTTTAGAATTTCTATAAAAAAATAAAGATTTAGATAAAAATTTATTAAATAAAACTGATAAAAAATTTTTGAAACCGTCCTTAAATGTCATACTAAATTTATCTAATTTACTTCCATAATTGAAATGATTATATAATAAATCTAATTTTCTTTTTCTTTTTTTTTTAGCTAATTTCTTGAATTCTTTTTTTAAAGGATTAATAACGAAAAATAATGGAAATTTTTTTCTTAACTTCAAACCTATATAACGTGCTATAAATTTAGCATTAATACTATTATTAGTTACAAAACAAAATTTAAAAAAAGTCTTCTTAATATTTTTTACTAAAAATGAAACTATATGACTTAAAAAACTACCATAAAAAAAAGCAAATCGTGTTAATATCCTATTAAAAATAAATAATCTAACTAATTTCATATTTAAATCCCCTAATTTAAATCTTTTTCTACCTTTTACATATCTCATTTTATAAAAAATATTTAAAATAAATACTAAAAATAAAATAAAATTACTAACACTACGTTTTCGTCTTTTTTCGCCACGTAAACCTAATCGTAATTTTAATTTTAAGAATTTTTTTAATAAAAAAATTAATTTTTTTATTTTTAACGAATAATTAAAAACCATTTCTACATTTCTCTTTTTTTTATATGATCTTGCAAGATCATCATTTTTTCTATCTAACATATTTATTTTAAAAAATAAATATATAAAAAAATCTAAAAAACCTAAATTAACTTTTTTTGAATTTAATCTTTTAAATTTTTTTTCATATCCAGATGCATTTGAAAAATATTTACTTTCTCTTGTTATCTTTAAATTTTTAAAAAAAAAATTTAAATTGCTATTTTTTAAAGATTCAAAATAAGATTCAATTAATTTTACTCTTTTTTTATCATCATATTTTTTTAAAAAAAAAAATTTTAATTTTTTTTTTATTTTTAATTTTTCTATTTTTGAAATATTTAATATAAAACTTTTTTTCTTTCTATTATCTCTATTTACTTTTTCCCTTGAAAAATAAACATAATATATAAAAAATGGAAAAAAAAGATCAGGTTTATATCTGTCATAACAATGAGGTTCTTTCTTTTTTTTTTTTTTTTTTAATCTATAATGAAATGAATCTGAAAAAATACCAACCCCGCGGGCATAAAACGAATAAGAATTTTTTTCTAAATCAGTATTATATAAAAAAATTTTTATTAATAAATTTTTTAAAAATTTATAAATATAAAAATGACTAAATAATATTCCTTTTTTTTCCATATCACGAGTAGTTCAAAAATAATATATATAACATCTAATTTTTAAAATAGAATGTAAAAACTCTGGATAATAAATATTTTTAACAAATCAGTTATCCTCTCAAGATCTCGAATGTCCTAATCTATATGCTATTGGATTAATTAAGTGTCCCATTTTTTTTTATATTTATTTTTTTTTTAAATTTTGTTTATTTTTTTTTCTTTTCAATAATAATTTTAATCTCTTTCTATAAGCAATACGCTCACCTAAAACTTTTGTTGTAAAAAATTCACCTAATTTATGTCCTATATGATGTTTTGCTACAATAAGTTTACCTGTATTTAAACCTTTATAACAATCTAATTTTCTATCTATAAAAGAAGATGTTAATGTAATATTTCTATTATATGTTTTTTTTTCTTTTTTAAAATAATAAGATACATTTAAACTAAAAGGAAATTTTCATCCAGATTTTTTTATTTTCATTTAATTAATTATTTTATATAATCGTTTTTTTAAAAGTTCATATTTTTTTTTTTTTGTAGGAGCCCATTTAAATACAGTTTTTCAAGCATTTACTGGTTGTTTTGGTTTACTACGTTTACCATTACCCCCACCATGTGGATGATCACAAGGATTCATAGCAACTCCTCTTACTTTTGGTTTTTTTCCCAAACCTCTATTTTTACCTGCTTTTCCTATTAGATTATTATTCCATTTACTAGATATTATACCATAACTTGAAATGCAATTTAAAGAGATTTTTTTTTGTCAACCAGAATTTAATTTTAAAATACCAATATTATTATCTTTACTAATTAATAGAGCACTTACACCAGCTGCTCTACAAATATTACCACCTTTATATGGTTTATTTTCTATATTACTAATGACGGAAAATAAAGGCATGTTATAAATTAAGCTAGAGTCTCCATTATTAAAATTTTTTTTTTTAAAAAAAGAACCGGAATATATTGGATCAGTAATTTTTAATCCTTTTTGGATCAAAATAAAAGAACTTAAACCATTTACATATAATATCAATCCTATTTTTCCTGTACGATTTGGATCATAAAATATATTAAGTAAAATTCCACTTTTATTTATTCTTCTATAAAAATCCAAATATCTAAATTTTTTTTTCATACTACTATTACAAAGTCCTTGTCCTTTTATACATATACGACCTAAAAAATTTCTACCTCCTTTACTCTTTAAACCTTTCGTTAGGTTTTTCTTCAAAATATTAATAATATTATAATTTATAATATTATCTCGCATTTTTTTATATTATTATTAATAATTAATAATTTATTGTTTTTTAATACTTTAAATAAATTTTTTTTTAATATTAAAAAAAAATTCAAAATATTAAAAAACAATAAATTATTAAATTTATTATTTAAAAAATCTAATAAACTAAAAATTTTATTTTTGTTATTTAAAATATTAATTAAAAATCTATTTTTAATAATAATATTATAATATAATACTTTATCTAAATAAATATTAATCATATTAGAATATTTTAATAAATTTAATATATAATTAATATTAGAAAGAAAATAATATTTAATCATAAAACTTAAAAATAGATATATCAATAGAAAAAATATTATTAAAAAAATACCTAAAATAAAAGTTTCATTATTTAATAATCAAGCATGATTAAATCATATTGATAAAATAATTATAAAAAAAAAAAACATTTTTTTTTTATAATTCTTAGAATAATTCTGTCATTATTAAAAATGTAACTTTATTACATTTTAAATATTTTTTAACAAGATTATAATATATTACTTTATTTTTTATTTTTCTTTCAATTGAAGAATCTATTATAATATTATTATTTTTTAGATCATTTATATAAGTATTATAATCTAAATTAATATAATTACCATTAAATATTTCAATATTATATCTATTATATAATGAATTAAAACAAACAATATCAATATTTAAATCTTCATCTTCATCTTCATTAAAATGATTATCATCATCTCTATCATTTAAATAAAATAAAGGTAATATTACTTTTTTTTCTATATATAAGTTATAAAAAAAAAAATAATAATATTTTAAATCATATATACTTTTTTTATTACTTTTTTTATTTATTTTTTTAAAAATATTTCTTAATTCTTTTTCTAAAAAAGGATTATCTTCAAAATCTTTTTTTTCAAAAGCAAAAAGATCATAATTTAATTCTCTTGATAATTCTAAATCATTAGAGATAACGGAATTTTTTTTTTTATTAATCATAAGAAAATTATTATAAGCTAAAATATGTCAACCTTGATCTAAATAATTAAAAAATAAATTATTTAATTTTTTATTACTAAAAAAATTAAATTTTGAAAAAACATAAGTGTGTATTTCTTGTCCTTTTTTTGAAGATAAATATCTATATAGGTCTATAACAAATTTACCATTTTTTTGATAATAAAAATCTAAATTATTATTAATATTTAATAAAACTAAAAAAAATACAAAAATACCAAAAACAGAAATTAAAGAACCCACAGAACTCACATAATTTCACATAGCATATATATCTGGATAATCAGGTATACGTCTAGGCATTCCTGCTAAACCTAAAAAATGCATTGGAAAAAATGTTAAATTAACACCTACAAATGTTAATCAAAAATGTATTCTACCATAATATTCCGAATATTTTAATCCTGTAAGAACATCAATTCAATAATAAAATGCAGCAAATAAACCAAATACCACACCCATAGATAATACATAATGAAAATGTCCTACAACATAATAAGTATCATGCAATGCTATATCTAAACCAGCATTAGCTAATACAACACCAGTAACACCTCCTAATGTGAATAAAAAAATAAAACCTGTAGCAAATAACATAGGTACTGTCATTTCTAGTAGACCACCTCCCATTGTAGATAATCAACTAAATACTTTAATACCTGTAGGTACAGCAATTATCATTGTAACTGCTGTAAAATAAGCGCGTGTATCAACATCTAATCCAACAGTATACATATGATGGGCTCATACTATGAAACCTAGAAAACCGATAGTCAT
>Ga0307405_10000050_pt1 | contig 62527 bp, 51 predicted proteins | sample 322Cmetagenome_2_FD_203311 | JGI IMG/M metagenome (GOLD analysis project Ga0307405, IMG submission 203311) | Maize rhizosphere microbial communities from greenhouse at UC Davis, California, United States - 322HYB-C-1 | ecosystem: Host-associated > Plants > Roots > Rhizosphere > Soil | place... | reverse complement strand
GAACCCAAAGGTTTCTCTCTACTTAAGACCTGACCGATGATAGCCAGTTTAAATTCCAGGCTATACTTAATTTTTCTGCTCATAAAATGCTCCTCTTTAAGTGTCCAACTTTTTGGGGGCAGTCCAACACTGCGGGCTTTTCACTTCAATCAGGTTTAGTTAATGTGTGTTCGCGGTTCTTTTTAGGGTTAACCCACCCAAAGCATTAACACCACCCCGCCCTGCGGGCAGCCCTCTAATGATAGGAATAAATAACCATAATTTTCCTTAATTTTAAACTAACCAAACCATAAACTAAAATGAAAAAGTTATTCCTATTAATCTCCCTGATCACCGTTACGATCGCTATACAAGCGCAGGAGAAAAAAGCCAAAGCCCCTTACGATGAAGCCTTAGCCAAAAAGCTTGGTGCCGACAACTACGGCATGAAAATGTATGTTCTGGTTATACTGAAATCAGGTACGAATACCACAGAAACCAAAGCCAAAACAGATAGTTTATTTGCAGGCCACATGGCAAACATGGGCAAAATGGTCGAGATGCAAAAACTCGTAGTTGCTGGCCCGATGGGTAAAAACGATAAAAATTACCGCGGCATTTTCGTTTTAAATACCAAATCGATCGAAGAGGCAAAACAACTACTGGAAAGCGATCCGGCCATAAAAGCCAAATTACTGGAACCAGAATTATACAATTGGTATGGCTCTGCAGCACTAGCTGAATATTTGCCGTTTCACGATAAGATCCAGAAGAGCAGTTTTTAGGATTGTTTGCCACGGAAGCACTGAAGGCATGGAGAAGTTAACATAGTGAGGTCAGATGTTACCATCTGGCCTTTCAGCAAATCTAACTCCTGTAAAGTATCCAATTTAGTGTCAGATGGCAACATCTGACACCACCTAAAGCAGATTAGCTTAGCCAAACTGCAACATTTCCATTAACATCCTTCAACCCTACACCTTATTTCATAAATTAGCTTATCAAATAATCAACCCTAACTAATTATGAATAAAAGACTACTCTTTTCTGCGCTATTGTTGTGCACTTCAGCCTGCATATTCGCGCAAGACAAAAAAATAATCGACAATATTGTTAAAGAAGTGAACGAAAACTCTCAATTAGAGAAACTCGCTCACGAGCTTTTAGATGTTGTAGGGCCACGTTTAGTTGGTTCCCCACAAATGAAACAAGCCAATGATTGGGCGGTAAAAAAATATAGCGATTGGGGCATCTCTGCAAAAAATGAAAAATGGGGCGAATGGGCCGGCTGGGAAAGAGGTATTACGCACATTGATTTAATAAGTCCGCGGGTTAGAACCTTAGAAGGAACACAATTGGCCTGGAGCCCATCTACAAACGGTAAAACCATTAATGCAGAAGCGATTATTCTCCCAGAAATTACGGATTCCGTATCTTTTAAAAAATGGTTGCCAAATGTAAAAGGTAAAATCGTATTGATTTCGATGAATCAACTATCCGGCCGACCAGAAAAAAACTGGGAAGAATTTGCCACCAAAGAGCTGTTCGAGAAATTTAAAAAAGAAAAAGCCGATGCCGCTAAAGCATGGACAGCCAGCATAGCCAAAACGGGTTTAACCGCAAAAACACTTCCTCTCGCCATAGAAAATGCAGGTGCAGTAGCAGTAGTGATCAATAACTGGTCGCAAGGTTTTGGCGTAGATAAAATTTTTGGTGCAAATACGAAAAAGGTCCCAACTTTAGATTTATCTGTTGAAGATTATGGCTTGGTTTACCGATTAGCGCTAAATGGAGGTAAACCTAGGCTTAAAATTGAGGCAGAATCTAAAAAATTAGGTACTGTACCTACTTTTAATACCCTTGCCGAAATAAAAGGCATACAGAAACCAAATGAATACGTAATGCTTTCGGCACATTTCGATTCGTGGGATGGCGCAAGTGGCGCAACCGATAATGGTTCTGGTACCATTTTAATGATGGAAGCCATGCGCATTCTAAAAAAAATCTATCCTAACCCTAAACGTACCATTTTAGTTGGCCATTGGGGAAGTGAAGAACAGGGCTTAAACGGCTCAAGGGCTTTTGTAGAAGATCATCCGGAAATTGTGAACAATCTTCAGGCTTTGTTTAACCAGGATAACGGTACAGGTCGGGTGGTTAATATTGGCGGGCAAGGGTTTGCTAAATCGAAAGATTATATTACCCGTTGGTTAGCTGCAGTTCCTGATACCATTAAAAATCAGATCAAAACCAATTTTCCCGGCTCGCCTGGTGCGGGAGGATCAGACTTTGCTTCTTTTGTTGCTGCCGGAGCATTGGGTTATTCCCTAAGCTCTACCAGCTGGGATTATGGCACTTACACCTGGCACACCAACCGCGACAGTTACGATAAGTTGGTTTTCGACGAGATTAGAAGCAATGTAATTTTAGCTGCCATTATGGTTTATATGGCCTGCGAAGATCCTGAGAAAACCTCAACTGAAAAAGCAACCGATTTACCTGTAAACGAACGTACCGGAAAGCCAGCAACCTGGCCGGTACAGACTAAATCGAATAGGAAAGGCGGATTATAGATAAAGAATAACTTAAAGAGCATTTGGAGACAGATGCTCTTTTTTTATATATTGAACTTTATTAATTAACGCAAAATCTAATTGTAATGCTTTTCAAAAAATTATTCAGTAAAAGAGAATATGCTAGAATTAACTATGCAAACCTGCAGAATTACCGCAATAAAGACAAATACTTTGTAAGATTGAAGCCTTGGGATTGGCTAAGTGAAAAGGAGATTTATGTTGCATCGGTACTTAATGATAAACCTACTATGATAACCATGCATTTTTGGTCGCAAGAGATTTATTTCGATGCCACTGGTCAGATTACTGTAATGGAACTTTTTTCTATAGCTGAAAAACAATATTTAGATTGCCGGATGGACGTACCAAAAGATCTAGACTTGGCACTCCTAGATTCATTAGATAAACTGGAAAACGAATTAAAGATCATTGAATTTATGGATGAAAAAACTGAATTGCCCATTGATTTACAAATCCCTATGTCTAAACAAATAATAGATTGAACAGACAAAATTAGCTCTTTATCTCATGAATAATTATTCGGTTTTAATTAATTCCTTACTTATTGGATTAATTTTCATCACGTTAATCGATACCCTAGGCGCAGTAGCCTCCAGGAAATTCAATTTTAAATACACCTATCTAGGTTTGTTATCTTTTGCTATATACATTGGTATTGGCTATCTCCTATCTAGTTGGTATTTCGAATCAATAATTGTTTTAGCTATATGCGCACTTTTAGGCTTATATGACAGTACAATAGGGCTAAAACTATCAATCAGATTTAAGGCTAATTCAGAAAATATCAATCTTATCAAATATAGCACTAGGTTGCTGATATCAATGATATCAGCAGCAATAGTTTTGGGTTCATTTGGATGCTGTATATATAGATTTTCGACGTTTTTATCATAGCAATTTTAAACACAATGCTTCCCTCCCAACTAATAACTCTCTGCCCCAAACTTATTATCTACTCTTCCTTCTTCTGAAACTTATAAAAAAGATACCCCAAAAAAGGCAGAATCAATACACTCCCTAATAAAAGCGCTAAACCTAAACTATAAATGGTTTTTTCAGGTCCTGCAGTTTCGAGAAGTGAGATTGCATCACCATTTTTTAAACGGATAAAATTCGGAAAATGCGCATAACTAATGGCCAAAAGAATCATCGTCACCTGAAAGCCAGCTAAAATGCGTAAAACTTTTGTTTTACCTTTAATTAGCAGGTACCATAACAACACAAGAGATAAACTGGCCAAAATAATGGCTGATAAACCGACATTGCTCTTAAAAACCCAATCAATCAAGGGAATTTTATCCCGCTGTGCGGCAATAAACACCATGGCACCAAAAACTACCGCAGCCACATTCATAAATTCCGCCTTTTTAATAAAACGGCGTTTATCATGTGCTTCTTTTGTTTCACCTATGAGGTAAATCGCGGCAAGAAAACCGCAGAGCGCGACCGTAAATAAGCCCACAGCAACAGAAAACCAATTCAACCAACCCGAGATATAAGCTGTATAAAAATCGTTCGCCTGCGTATCAATATGGCCCGAAATCAGGCTTCCGGCAATAATGCCAAGAAATAATGCCGTTAAAAAACTCGAATACCTGAATATGCGATTATAAAACCATTGCATATCATCTTTAACGGCATCGTAATGACGGAATACAAAGGCGGTGCCCCGTGCAATAATTCCGATGAGCATAATCGCCAATGGAATATGCAGATAAACTGACATAGTGGTATAAATATGCGGGAAACCCACAAAAAGGATTACAATGGCAATAATTAACCACATATGGTTTGCCTCCCAAACAGGACCAATGGCCTGATACATCGTTTTGCGGGTTTTACTCCTGTTTTTTGTTGAAGTAAACAGTTCAATAATCCCTGCACCAAAATCGGCCCCACCCAATAAAAAGTAGAGCAGAATGGCCATGCATAAAAATGTAATTACAACTTGTTCCATTATTTATTTTTTTACCACAGATTTGTACAGATAAACACAGATTTTGGTAATTCGACTGCAAGTCTCAGGCCTTCATCCATGTTCATCCTTTTTATCTGTGGTTAATTAATTATTTTGTTTCAGGTTTGTTATAGAGTACTGGCACCATTTTAATCTGGCGGTAAAGCAAAAACGTTACAATTAGGCTTAAGGAAACATAAATGGCCGAGAAGATATAAAATGAGTAAGCAATGCCCGGCATCGGTGTAACGGCATCCTTAGTGCGCATAATGCCGTAAATAATCCAGGGTTGTCTACCAACCTCTGTAACTACCCATCCGGCCTCTAAAGCGATGTAACCAAGCGGAATGGCCACAACAAATAATTTCAACAGCCAGCGTTTCTCGGTTAAAGGTTTCTTTTTAAATAAAGTGAAGAAATAAGTTAAGGATACTAAAAGTAGCAGCGTGCCAATTCCAACCATAATCTGGAAAGCATAATGTGTGATGGCTACCGGAGGATGCTCATTTTCAGGAATCTGATCTAAGCCCTTTACCTCAGCGCTGAAATCGCCATGCGCCAGGAAACTTAAAGCACCTGGAATTTCGATTGCACCTTTCACGGTTTTATCTTTCTCGTTCACAATTCCGCCAATCAATAGCGGGGCAGGTTTTTCGGTTTTGTACAATGCCTCCATAGCCGCAAGTTTAGCAGGTTGTCTTTTGGCTACATCTTTTGCCGAAATGTCGCCACTTAAAGGCTGCAATAATGCGCCGATGCAAGCAAATATGGCCGCTATTTTAAAAGCTTTCAAATGAAATTCTTTATTACGGTCTCTCAGGATCATTAAAGCATGTACACCTGCCACAGCAAAACCTGTAGCGGTAAATGCGGCCAAACACATGTGTAGCGCCTGACTAAACCATGCTTTATTGAACATGGCCTGTATGGGATCGATATTCAGATATTGTCCGTTTACAAAATCAAAACCCGCCGGACTGTTCATCCAGGCATTTGCGGCAACCACCAAAATTCCAGAGGCTAAACCACTTACCCCTACAACCATCCCGGTAAACCAATGAAACCATTTATTTAACTTATTCCATCCATACAAAAAAAAGCCGAGGGCTATTGCTTCGATAAAAAAGGCTGTTCCCTCCAGCGAAAAAGGCATCCCGAAGATGGGTCCTGCATGATCCATAAACTTTGGCCAGAGCAGGCCTAATTCGAAAGATAACATGGTACCTGATACCGCGCCAGTTGCGAAGAAAATGGCAACACCTTTACTCCAGGCCTTAGTGAGATTTTTATATACCTCATCGTTTGTTTTAAGCCATTTATAATGCGATACGGCCATAAAGAAAGGCATAACCATGCCAATACAGGAAAAAATGATGTGGAAGCCTAACGATAAGGCCATTTGGGAACGGGCTGCGATAAAATCATCCATGAGCTGTAGATTTTGAATTGTAACAAATATAGTTGTTAAACACTAAAGCCTATGGTAATTCAATGACGTTGAAAGGATTATTTTAAATATAGAACGTTTATAAATTGAAAAAAGATTTGGTTGCCCGTTGCTGTAGCGATAAACATTTTTGTTTAACCACAGATGCACACGGATAAACACAGATTTTACAGGCATTATATCCTTATCTGTGTACATCCTTTTTATCTGTGGTTAATATTTTTTTATAAGCTTAGTTGCTAAACCCCTTTCAGCTCGTCATAAGCAGCACCTAAACTCCTTTGAATCCCCTCTCCCTTCCATTCTGTTGCATTTGGAATTGAGCTTGCTTTTAGAATGTCTTCTTTGCTTTTTCCTGCTTTGATTTCTCCGCTCACAAAAGTTAAAAGGTTCTGCAGGTAATTTTGAAAAGCTTTAACATCTGCTTTGTTTCCCGTTACTTTTTCAGGATCCAGGCTATGCCCCCAGATAAACAGGGTATCGTTATTAAATTGAGTTAAAATTTTATCTAATGCAGTAATCCAATTGCCGATGTGTGCGCCGTTTTCCCGATCAATGTAAGGAAACTTACGATTGAACACCAAATCGCCTACATGCGCAATATTTGCATGTTCAAAATGATAAACGGCATCGCCATTGGTATGACCAGAGCCATAATAATAAGCTTTTATGTTCTCATCCCCTACTTTTGCAGTCCATTTTGTTCCAAAAGTAGTGTCAGGCAATAGCTGTTTGTCTAAATTATTTGCTTTCTCTGCCCCTCTTTTCTGGTTAACTAAGGAATTTTGATGTGCCACAACTTTTTCGGCCAACCCTTTAAAGGAGATATTGCCAGCGGTATGGTCGCCATGATGATGTGTATTAATCAGGTATTTGAAAGGTTTTTCGCCTATTTTTTTTAATTCTTCAATCACATGTGGCGCAGAAGTTGGGAACTGGGCATCTACAACAACGAAACCATTGCTCGAATTTAACCATCCTATTGTACCGCCCTGTTCGGTAAATATCCCCACATTATTGCGTAATGGTTTAAAGTTGTAAGCACGCATTAGCGCTTGCCGTGCAAAAACATCTGTTTTATAAACTGAAAGCAAGGCCATGGCCAATGCCGAATTTTTGATAAAATTTCTTCTTTCCATTTTGGGATTTAGCTAAAAAACCACAGCAATTGCTGTGGTTTAAATTTAGTCATTTTGTTCGTAAATTATATTCCGACCAATTATATTCCTGAACCTGGTGTTGGTCCGGGTTCGTGTCCTGGCCCTAATGGATTATTCTTGCGTTTATCCTCTTTGTTAAAAAGATTGGTGGTTATTTTCGATGATTTATTTTCATCTAAAGAATCATGATCTCTAACATCTTCTACTTCTTTATCTAGCAAATCGTTCTCAACAACTTTACCTTTTTCCTTATTTGTTTCCATACTATTGTAAATTGATGTATTAAAGAAACAAGTGAAAAATAAGATTGTTTTTGCTTAGTTGTTTTGGGAATGGGTTTATATATATTAAATCTATATTTGGTTGCTCACCAAACTCCCGATAGGATTTGTCTATTGATTGGTGTGTCACCAACCACGGCATCAAGAATCGAGATTCTTCGACTTCGCTAAGAATGACAAACGAGAAAAAAATTCCGTGTCTTTCGTGTTTCCGTTGCAAAAAAACACTTAGCTTAAAGTCCACGTTTAACCTCATCAAATGCGGCATAACATAATCTTATTGGTTGTTGCGCTTTAAACCAAAGCATATCGCATAACACAAAGAATTAAATAGCCTCTCCTTAGAAAAACCAATAGTATTAACTAAACATGCTCACTTTTAGCAAATTACAACATTGCTCCCGGAAGTTTTCCCAATTCGTGAATGCAGCCGAAAGAATGAAATCTTCTTTTATGGATTTTGTTGAAATGGTTTGAAGATTCAAACGAAAATGGATTGAGGATAAACTTGTAAATGTGTTTCCTTTCTTCATTTAATTTTTCTTCCTGCTTTGCGTTCTCTAGATTTTGATTGTTTTGGCTCTTTTCCATGACGATATAGATTATTGAAAACATGGTTAGTTTTCAGGGTTAACAATTTTAATAAGAATGCTTTTTTCAGCTACTCTATGCAATTGTAAAAAAGCTATTTAAAATTTGCTTAACCTTATACCACGGGGAATTTGATAAGGTTTCGTTCTGGAACAACATTAAAATGGCGTGGATTGCCTTTATCTTAATTAAATATAAGTTTTATTTTTGAGTTTTGCAAGAGTTTTTTTGCCTCACCAAAAGCCGTAACTATTTCTAATGCGATTAGTCATTTTGGAAATCAGGTACAGTAGCATATAGGCGGGTACAGTCCTGCTCTTCACTTTATCCCCGATGAAGAATCGGGATGCTCGTTACGATCAGGTTTAGGTGGCGCAGCCTGTGATATTATTTTGGGCTGCAGGGTGCAGAGATTTGTTTTATAAAATTAATTCTTCTTTTTGCATATGCTATTAACCGCAAATAGCAGTACCACCGTCCGTAATATAAACCTGATTGAAATGGCATTCCGATCCTTCATCGGAATATAATGAAAAGCAGGGCTAACTTTAAAATGAAATGCTGTCTTTGCTTTTCCAAAAAATGGACATCAAACTATGTTTATCGCACAAAAAAAGTCCCGATTCTCACCGGGACGCTCCTATTTGGTTAATGATATTTTAAGCTAAAGCATTTTGCTTTACTACCATTTTAACTTTTTCAATTACATAATCTAACTCTTCCTTTGTAGTGTATTTGCTAAATGAAAACCGCACCGAAGGACGGTTTGGATCGGCATTAATACCGTTTAACACATGCGAACCAATATTCGAACCCGAAGAGCAGGCACTGCCACCAGAAGCACAGATACCATTGATGTCTAAATTAAACAACAACATATCGGCCATATCCATCTCTGGAAACGATACATTCAGTACCGTGTACAAACTTTTATCGGCATCTGTTTCGCCATTAAAAGCAATACCCGGGATTTCGGCGATTAACTGTGCTTTCAGGTAATCTTTTAAGCCCTGAATATAGGTCTGATGCTGATCCATTTCGGCATAAGCAATTTCTAAAGCTTTAGCTAAGCCAACAATACCATATACATTTTCGGTGCCACCACGCATGTTACGCTCTTGTGCCCCACCATAAATCATCGGTGGAATTTTAATATTACTGTTTACATATAAAAAGCCAACACCTTTAGGTCCGTGGAGCTTGTGTGCTGCGCAAACAATAAAATGTGCTTTAAGCTCACGTACGTTATGCGGGTAGTGCCCCATGGTTTGAACGGTATCGGCATGATAAATGGCATTGTATTTCTCGCAGATATCGCCAATTTTAACCATATCGGTTAGTGTTCCCAATTCGTTATTGGCATGCATTAACGAAACAAAAGTACGTTCATTATTTTGAAGCAGTTCTTCTAAATGATTGTAGTCGATATTTCCTTTTTCGTCAATATTAACGAAACTTAATTTATCGATCTCGCCATTTTTAAGCATTGTATTTAAAGTATGCTCAACAGCATGATGTTCTATTTTCGAAGTAATGGCATGTTTAATTCCATAAGCTGAAATTCCGCAACGGATGGCCGTATTATCGGCTTCAGTACCTCCCGAAGTAAAAAACACTTCGGATGGAGATGCATTTAACAAACCAGAAACGGTTTTACGGGCTTTTTCTACCAGCGTTCTCACCTCACGCCCAAGCGCATGAATGGCAGATGGATTACCAAAGTAGTTTTCCATCACGTTTGTCATTTCTGCGATTACTGCTGCATCTAAAGGCGTTGTGGCCGCATTATCTAAATAGACCCTTTTCATTTCTACGAATATTTAATAGTTAGTGTATTGCAAAGATACCTTGCTGGTGGCCATCTCCGTTTAAAATGTTCAGGGTTTAATTGCTTTATTAAACCCTGAACAGGTATGCTTAATCCTGAAATCCTTTATAGATTAAAGGTGTAGTATTTCTTTAATATCAGAAATAATCTTATTTGCCAAATTCTCAGCAATCGTTTCATTTTCTGCTTCACTGTAAATCCTGATGATCGGTTCAGTGTTAGAACGGCGCAAATGTACCCAAGTTTTATCAAATTCTATCTTCAAACCATCAATTGTACTGTATGGTTGATTTTTATACTTCTCTTCTACCTGTTTCAACAGATTATCGATATCCATTTCTGGCGTAAGGGTAATTTTGTTTTTAGAAATGTGGTATTGCGGATAACTGGCTCTTAATACTGAGATCGATTTGCCAAATTTAGCTAAATGTGTTAAGAATAAGGCAATGCCAACCAAGGCGTCTCTTCCATAATGCGATTCAGGGTAAATAATTCCACCGTTTCCTTCGCCACCAATAATGGCATTTGTTGCCTTCATTTTGTTCACTACATTCACCTCTCCTACTGCTGATGCATTGTATTCTGCTCCTGCTTTTTCGGTCACATCGCGTAATGCACGTGTTGATGAAAGGTTCGAAACTGTGTTTCCTGGTGTATTCTTCAATACATAATCGGCAACAGCAACCAAAGTATATTCTTCTCCGAACATGCTCCCATCTTCGTTTACAAAACATAAACGGTCAACATCCGGATCAACAACAATACCTAAATCGGCATTTTGTTTCTGAACTTCTTTCGATATTTCTGTTAAGTTTTCAGGAAGCGGCTCAGGGTTGTGCGGAAAATGTCCGTCTGGTGTACAGTATAATTCTATTACTTTGTTCACACCTAAAGCTTTTAACAAAGCAGGGATAAAAATTCCGCCGGTTGAATTTACACAGTCGATTACGACTTTAAAATCGGCTTTTTTTATCGCTTCAACATCAACCAATGGTAATGCTAAAACTTTATCGATGTGTTTTTGAAGGTAAGTATCGTTTTTAATTACTTTACCCAATTTATCCACATCAGCAAAATCAAAATCAGCGCTTTCTGCCAAATCTAAAACTTCTTTTCCGTCAGCATCGCTAATAAATTCACCACTGGCATTTAATAATTTTAAGGCATTCCATTGTTTTGGGTTATGGCTTGCGGTTAAAATGATACCGCCCCCCGCATTTTCATCGGGTACGGCTACTTCTACAGTTGGTGTAGTAGATAAACCTAAATCGATTACCTCAATACCCAAGCCTTGTAAAGTTCCAATAACCAGGTTATTCACCATCTCACCCGAAATACGGGCATCGCGACCTAAAACTATTCTTTTATTGCCTGTTTTTTGTACCACCCAGCTACCAAAGGCAGCTGTAAATTTCACAATATCAAATGGGGTTAAGCCGTCTCCAGCTCTTCCGCCAATGGTTCCTCGTATTCCTGAAATTGATTTTATTAAAGTCACTGTATATAATTTAATTGAGGCTCAAAAATAAGAAAAAAAACAAGATAGCAGCTATTAAGGAGTGTTTGTGCACTTTAATTTACATTGCTTTTATATCTATTTGCACGATCAATTTTCCAGAATTGAGACTATGGCCAAAAACAAACGTGTGTTTAATTGAATACTGTATTCATAATATTCTTGCAACTTTATTGCATAAAAGCACATTCTAACTTTACTAGCGACTGTAAAACCTTATATTTGCATCTTTTTAAGATACAAACGGCTTTTATATGCAACGCAAGTGGTTTCAATATTGGTTTAATTCGCCATATTATCATATTCTTTATCAACAACGAAATGATGCTGAAGCCGAATTTTTCATCGATAAACTTACAGAGTTTTTACACCCAATGGCCGATGCTAAAATGTTGGATATTGCCTGTGGCAAAGGCCGACATTCAATCTATTTAAACAAAAAGGGCTTTGATGTTACCGGAATAGACCTTTCAGAACAAAGCATAAAATACGCCAAGCAATTCGAGAACGATAAATTGCATTTTCTAGTACACGATATGCGCAGGTTATTTTACATCAACTACTTTGATGTGGCCTTGAATCTATTTACCAGTTTTGGCTATTTCGATACCGAAAAAGACCATGTAAATGCACTTAAAACCTTTCGAAAATGCTTAACAGCTGAGGGGATTTTGGTACTCGATTATTTTAACACCGAAAAAATTATCCGCAACTTAAATCATTGCGAAACAAAATCGCTCGATGGCATAACTTTTAATATCACCAAAAATGTGATCGATGGAAAAATTATCAAAAAGATAAATTTCGAAGACAAACAAAAGGTATACAATTTTGAAGAACGGGTGCAGGCATTTAGTTTCGGGGATTTTCAGCGCATGCTAACCAAGGCTGGGATGGTTATCGAAAAAACTTTTGGCAGTTATGGCCTAGAAAATTTTGAGGAAAACAGTTCAGACCGGTTAATTTTAATCTGTAAAAAAGCATGATAGAAAGCATACAGCAATTTGATGTAGAATTGTTCTTGAAAATCCACCGTGGGCTTTCAAACAGCTTTTTTGATTGGTTAATGCCTTTAATGCGTAACCGTTTCTTTTGGTCGCCCCTTTACCTTTTTATTATTGTTTTTTGTATTAAACAATATAAGAAACAGGGTTATTACATTATAGGCATGGTTCTTTTTACCTTCGCTATGGGCGATTTAATTGCATCGAGAGTAGTGAAGCCTTGGGTAGCCCGGGTTAGGCCCTGCAATGATTTAAGTTTGGCGAACGATATTATCCACCGTGTTCCCTGTGGAAGTGGTCTGAGCTTTCCGTCTGCACATGCCACCAATCATTTTGCGATAGCCGTTTTTTTAATCTGCATTTTTTATAGCCGATGGAAACCTATTTTGCCTATTGGCATTTTCTGGGCGTTTATCATCAGTTTTGCGCAGGTATATGTTGGTGTTCATTATCCTGTTGATGTAACTACTGGTGCTTTACTGGGCATTACTATAGGAATTCTCTGTTCTAGAATATTTAAAAAACTACAACCTGATTTTTAACTTATGGAAATCTGGAAACTCTGCGTACTCTTTTTCTGTGCCTTTTTAGGTGGGACAGCTATATTTTTAGTAAAGAGCGATAAATCTAAACTACTGAAACTCATTTTGTCTTTCAGTGGGGCTTATTTATTTGCCATTACAGTTTTACATTTAATTCCTGACGCTTACAGCGGACCCGACAAATGGCAGATTGGTGTTTTCATCCTGATTGGTTTTTTATTACAGATCTTCCTGGAGCAATTTTCAGAAGGTGTAGAACATGGGCACATTCATAAACATCACGATGGGCATGTTTTTCCCTTTGGGATTATGATCAGTTTGTGTTTGCATGCTTTTTTAGAGGGGATGCCATTAGCAAAAGAACAGCACAATGAGCTGATTTTCGGAATTTCGCTACACCACATTCCAGCTGCTTTTGCACTGGCCAGCATATTAATGCAAAACCATTTTAAGAGAAGCAGTATTATATTTTATCTGATTGTATTTGCTATCATGGCACCTTTGGGCTTTTATGTAAGTGTTGGCTTAAGCAATGGCACCATTGGCGGCATTGATGCTTATTTTAATAAAATTATGGGGATTGTAATTGGTATTTTCTTACATATTTCTACCACCATCTTATTCGAATCGAGTGCTGATCATAAAATCAATACCCGCAAAATGATTGCCGTTTTATTGGGGATTGGTGTAGCATTGATTGGTTTCTTTGCAGGGCATTAACTCAATTGGCAGTTTTTTGTTGGCAGTTTGCAATTAACCGATTTAAACGTTTAATCGTTTATAGTTTTGACCTTTACGACAAAACATCTGTAAATTAGTATATGGATGAGATTGTAAACGAACCTGCTGTAGCCTATCAAAAAAGGCGTTATACCATTGAAGAATACCTGGAGATGGAAAAAGCATCAACAGTGAAGCATGAGTATTTTCAAGGTGAGGTATTTGCAATGTCTGGTGCGACCTTTAATCATAATCTTATATTTTCAAATGTTTTCGGTCCACTTTTCTTTAAATTAAAAGGTTCAAAATGCATTCCTTTTGGAAGTGATATGCGAATGAATATCCCAGAAAATACATTATTTACTTATCCGGATATTTCTATTTACTGTAACGAAATTAAACATTTAAGCGAGGATGAAAGCACTATTCTGCAACCAACAGTAATCATCGAAATCCTATCTCCATCAACCAAAAATTACGACAAAGGGAAAAAATTTAACCTGTACAAAGATATTCCATCATTAAAAGAATACGTTATGATTGATTCAGGTTCTGTATTGGTAGAGGCCTATTATATTAATGATGAACAGCATTGGGTACTCAACAAACATGAAGAGATTTCTGATACACTAAATCTTATTTCGATGGGATTCGGCGTAGCCTTAACCGATATTTATAACCATGTTTCCTTTAACACTGCAATATGATTCCGTTTGCAATTTCAATTGGGCAATTTTAAACAATTAACCTTTCGGACAAAATTCAATAAATTTATATATGGACGAAATTGTAAATGAACCAGCTGTAGCTTATCAAAAAAGAAGTTATACTGTTAAAGAATATCTGGAGATGGAAAAAGCATCAACAGTAAAGCACGAGTATTTCCAAGGGGAGGTATTTGCAATGTCTGGCGCTAGTGATAATCATAACGAGATTTTTAGCAATGTTTTCGGAGAAATAGTTCAAAAACTTAAAGGCAAATTCTGCAGGCCGTATGGAAGTGATAAACGAATGAACATTCCCGAGAATACTTTATTTACCTATCCTGACATATCGATTTATTGTAATGGATTAATACATAGTGATGTTGATGAAGACACCTCAATTTTACCAACTGTGATTATCGAAATCCTGTCTCCTTCAACCAAAAATTATGACAGAGGGAAAAAATTTAACCTGTACAAAGATATTCCTTCATTAAAAGAATACATTATGATCGATTCGGAATCTATTTTGGTTGAAGCTTATTACATTAATGAAGAAAAAAACTGGGTACTCAATAAACACGAAGAGATTTCTGATATGCTAAATCTTGTTTCTATGGGATTCGGCGTAGCCTTAACCGATATTTATAACCATGTTTCCTTTAACGCTGCAATGTGATTCCGCTTGCAATTTCAATTGGGCAATTTAAACCGTTAACCTTTCGTACCAATTCAATAAATTAGTAAGTGTATGGATGAGATTATAAATGAACCTTCTGTAGCTTATCAAAAAAGACGTTATACTGTTGAAGAATACCTCGAGATGGAAAAAGCATCAACAGTAAAACACGAGTATTTCCAAGGCGAAGTATTTGCTATGTCTGGTGCCGGTGATAACCATAATGACATTTTCAGCAACGTTTTTATTGAAATTGGAAACAAGCTTAAAGGCAAGCCCTGCAGGCCATATGGAAGTGATAAACGAATGAATATTCCGGAGAATACTTTATTTACCTATCCTGACATATCGATTTACTGTAATGGATTAATACATAGTGATGTTGATGAAGACACCTCAATTTCACCAACTGTAATAATTAAAATCCTGTCACCTTCAACCAAAAATTATGACAGGGGTAAAAAATTTAACCTGTATAAAGATATTCCATCATTAAAAGAATACATTATGATTGATTCGGAATCTATTTCGGTTGAAGCTTATTACATTAATGAAGAAAAAAACTGGGTACTCAATCAACACAAGGAGATATCTGACAGACTAACTCTTGTTTCGATGGGTTTTGATATAGCGCTAAGCAATATTTATGATCATGTTCGCTTTAATAAGGAGGAATTTTTGTAGACAAAAATTGAGAAATGTAAACTGAAAATTGCCAACTACCAACTGTTACTTTTTCTCTTTCTTCTTCCCATAACCCCATGGGCAGTGCTTACATTTATTCTTGCAGCAATAACCACGTTTTAAATGGTAGGCTTCGGTAAAAACCATTAGTCCATCTTCGTTAAAGTAAAAATCTTCGCCTTCTTTTAACATAATTATTGAATGACAGGATTTTGAATGAGTGAATTATGGAATGATTGAATATTAAATGAGGGAATGTTTTTTTAATTCGTCTTACCTTCATTACTCATTCAATCATTCTCTAATGCTATCAGTCAATCATTTTTATCCATTAAGTATTTTAACCTCAAGTTTGTCTATAAAAAAATCTTTAAGCTGTTTACCATCACCATGTAAAGTCCATACTTGTTTTGGTTTAACTTTTTCTATGGTTTCTAAAATAGCATCCCAATCGGCGTGATCAGAAATATAAAGTGAAATTCCGTTTTGTTGTTGTAGGTTCTTCCATCCAGAGGCAAAGGCGCGTACTACATTAATAGCCTTATGGTAACTGTGAAAAACCATTGGCGGCACAATATAAACCTGGTGCTCTTGATTGTTTTTCATCACCTTTCTATCGTACATTTTGTAATGCCCTACTTTCATTCCGTAATCTTCGTAAATTTTAACAAAGGGCATAATACTGTGGTGAACCATAATGTTCTTCGTAGGGCAATGTGCATTGAGCAGTTGGATAATCCGTTGGCTTTTACCTAATGCATAAGAACCAAGCATGATATTCGCATTGGTTTCGTTCAGTTTTTTAATTTCATCAATTGGTGAAGGATGTTTGGTTTCTGGATTAGCAAAGGTACTTTCCGTAATCAACACATCTGCTTCAACAAATTCGAAAGCTTCACAGGTATTATCTGGTTCAATCTTATAATCGCCAGTATAAAGGTATTTTATGCCTTTATACTCCATTAAAACCTGTGCAGAGCCCAAAATATGCCCTGCAGAATAGAAAGTAATCGTAACCTCTTTTATCTTGAATGATGCCTGATAATTTTTGGTAAAAAAATCGACCGCGGCAAATTTGCGGTAGCGGTGTTTCATAAAAGTTGCGGTAGCAGCAGTACAGTACACATTCTGGCTTCCACCGATAGCATGATCGCCATGGGCATGCGAAACCACCGCTTCTTTAACCGGCTGTTGTGGATCGAGGTAAAAATCGCCGTAAACACAATACAAGCCTGTTGGTGTAATGGTAATAAAATCTTCTAAAATCATGATCAGGATGAAAGGATTTAAGGATGTTATGATTTAAGTTGACTAAGCCTTGCCATTCCTAAATTCTTTGGCCGCCTTAAGAAATTCTTGGTGTAAAGCTAAAACCTGTTCAATTATAGATTCTTGCTCATCATTTATGATAAAATGGTTGGCCATTTTCGATTTTTCTTCGTCGCTCAACTGTTTATCCATACGTGCATTAACCTGCTCTGCTGTTACCCCATCGCGCAGCATTACCCGCTTCACTTTGATTTCGTAAGGGGCAGTAACCAGAATATTGGTATCACACATTTTATAAGAGCCACTTTCGAACAACAATGCAGCCTCTTTTAAGGTATATGGCGTATTGGCAGGGATGGTTGCTTCCCAGGCATCAAACGCCCTAAAAACTGCAGGGTGAACCAATGCATTTAATTTTGCAAGCTCTTCTTCGTTATTGAAAACAATGCCAGCGATATGCTTGTTATTTAGGCTTCCATCGTCGAAATAACTTTCTTTCCCGAAAGTAGATTTAATTCCTTCTACCAACAAAGCATCTTTGCACATGATTTCTTTGGCAGCAGTATCAGCATAAAACACAGGAATCCCCAATACCTCAAAAACTTTGCAAGCCGTTGTTTTACCACTGCCAATACCACCTGTTATACCTACTTTATACATTATTTTTCTACTACAAAATCTATTTTGGAAGGCATTACGCTTACCAGTTTACAATAATCAGGAAACTCAGTTATCTTCACCGTAAACTGACGGTGCTTTAAAATTTGCCATTCGTCTACATCAATGGTAGCGGTAATAAAACTTTCGTCAACCTGATCGTAATTGCTTAGCGCGACTAAAAACGTAACTTTAACTTTTTTAGGATAGAGTTTAAGATTGTTGTAATTCCTATTGTTTGTGATTTTTAACGGCACTTCGATAGTCTTCTCCGTAAACTCATCAACAGGTAATCTAACCTCTACAGATGAAGGATAAATGCTAACATTTTTATGGATACTGTGCTGTAAAGCCACCCTTGTAGTGCTGCTGCTCTGTATTTTATCCTGCTTAAGCGTATCGGTAGGCCAGAATTTTATTTTGGCCAGCTCTTCTATAGGTCCGGCCACTTTAACATATTTTGGGTTGAGAATAACCTCACTAGCAATGCCATACTGCTTTTCAAAGCTCAGTTTATCGATCAGTTTTACAGGAACTTTTTTCACTACCCGTTTGGTGAAATCGAAATACAGGGTATCGGGTTTAACAGAAATTACCTTTTGGGTACTTTCTAGCTGTCTGTTGATATTGAAAAGCTGATCGGAAAAAACAATAAAATCTTTGGTATTGAGCTGACTTAAATTAACCGAAACAGAAGGTGGACTGATCCGTAAACGGGCAAAAAGCAATTGCCAGCCGGTGCCTTCAACCTGTAAATCTATGGTATCAGACTGTAAGGGATAAAATGCTCTTTTGGTAGGTGTATTTTTAAAAACCAAAACGGTTTTTGCTACATAAATATACTTGTTGTTTAATGCCATAAAAAGCCATGCAGCTATAGCCAGCAGCAAACAGGCCAGTAAGCTAAATACGCGTCTTTTTTCAATCTTCGTTAACCTAATGAAGGGCATATAAAATCTAAATAAAATGATGTAAGGATTTTTTCCAATTACAACAATAGCATCAAATGTAACAAAACTTAATAGCTGCTCAAAAACTTATATGTTAATGATAAATTAATGAAGCGAATTCTTGAGATTATGTTCAGATAACTATATTCGTAGTCCATAATAAAAACCAGCTATGAAAAAAATTATTTTAACGCTCATCACATTAACGCTATTTATTAATGCCATTGCTCAAAAAAGAACAACCGTTTCTTATTTTAAGAAAGGTATGCTTACCGAAAACAAAAGTGATTACGATTATCGGCGGGTAATTCAAGAAACCGATACCCCATCGTTATACAGCTTATTGGAATTCTACCCAGATAATAAAGAGAAAACGGTTGCTACTGTTTCAAAATTCGAACCCAATTTGGTTTATGAGGGGATAATGCAAAGTTATAATAAACAAGGAATCCTTACCTCGAAGGTAAATTTTAAAAAGGGGGCTTTAAATGGTGAATGTATTTACTACTATGATAATGGAAAGCTTAAAAATGTATACCAATATAATGAATGGGATGGAAAAACTAATTTTTTCACAAAGGAGCAAAAAAGATGGATAACCGGAATAGATTCGTTAGGCAATCAATTTATCAAGGATGGTAATGGGTTGTTTAAGAAAACTGATAAAAAAGGTGAGTTAGAAGAAGGAAATTATCGCGATGGCTATAAGGATGGGATCTGGAAAGGAACAGCAAACAAAGCTAGTTATGAAGAAATTTACGACAATGGAATATTTAAATCAGGTACGACTACATTACCTGATGGAAAACAGATAACCTACGATAAAATAGGAACACAGCCTGAGTTTAAAGGAGGAATGGCAGAATTCTACAAGTACTTGGGCAGAAATTACAAATACCCTGCAGATGCCTTAAGAAACCGCATTAGCGGGAAATTATATGTTACGTTTGTTGTAGAAAAAGATGGGTCATTAACAGATTTATCGTTTAAGAACGACCTTGGTTATGGCACGCAGGAGGAAGCGATTAGGGTTTTAAATGAATGTCCTAAATGGAATCCAGGCAAACAACATGGTATGCCTGTTCGGGTAAAATACAACATCAATATAAACCTTGCGCAGCGCTAAACAAAAAAGCCACCCATTGGGTGGCTTTTTTTTCATATTTTCCTTTTTAAGGATTAAGCTTTAGGCGCTACAACTGCTTTAGTTGCATCTAAAGAAACTGCTGATTTATCGAAACGGATCTTTACACCACCTTCTACCTCAATTAAAAAAGTTGTTTCATTCATATCGGCAATACGACCGTGAATACCTGCGGTAGTTACGATTTTATCTCCTTTTTTCAATTCTGCAACCAATTTTTTATGGTCTTTAGCTTTTTTAACTTGCGGGCGGATCATGAAAAAGTAGAAGACTACCATGATGAGTACCATTGGTAGGATTGTAGTTAGCATGTTACTACTACCTGCTGCTGCTTGTAATATTACTGTTGATATCATTTCTTATTTATTTGTGTTTTTGTGAATTTTGATCATTATGGATTATTGCCATAAACAATCGAACCAATTTATTTTTTAGCAAGTACCTCTCCTACCAAATGAACAGTAGTTACTGTTGGATTTGCATTTGACGTAACGGTTACTACCTTATCTTGCATGCCCATTTTACCTTCGCTATCAAAAACTACGCTAATTACCCCTTCCTTACCTGGTAAAATAGGTTCGCCTGGTACCTGAGGAACAGTACAGCCACATGTTGCTGTTGCATTTGAAACAATCAGCGGACTCTTACCTGTATTTTTAAGTTTGAAATCGTGCTTAACCTTCTCACCCTGTGTTATTTTACCGAAATCGAAAATATCGCGTTCGAAAACAATAACAGGCGCATCTGCCGGAGCAACTTTAGCTGTTTTTGAAGTATCGTTGCCAACTGAAACAGTTGTTGCGGTTTCGCTGGTTTGATTATTTGCATTACGACATGCTGCAAATGAAAGTACAGCAGTAGCCAAGATAAATGTTCTTTTCATTTTTAATCTTCGATTAATCCGCGGCCAATCTTTTTAATGGTATTGTTTTTCTTAAGATCGCCTAAAATTTTGTCTAAAATACCGTTAATAAATGAATTACTCTTCGGTGTACTGTAATCTTTTGATAACTCTAAATATTCGTTGATGGTTACTTTAACCGGAATAGATGGAAAGTTTAACAATTCGCAAATGGCCATTTTCATTAGAATTGTATCCATTAATGCAATACGCTCCGATTCCCAGTTTTTGGTTCTATCGGCAATCATTTCCTGGTATTTTGCATCGTTCTGCAAAGTATGTACAAAAAGATCCTGAACAAATTTGCTATCTTCAACCCAATCGGCACTGATTTCGGTCAGTTTGTTTTTAAAAGGATCGTCAAAAGTAAAGTTTTTCAAGGTTTTGGCAACCATACCTTTCATCACCTCGTGATCTACCTGCCAGTTGATAAATTTCTCTTCGAAAACCTGTAAAATGGCCTGGTTTTTTAAGATGATTTTCCTGAAAATGTATTTGATAATATCTTTTGATGACTCTAAACTTTCGTTTGGATCGGCAAGATAATCGGCATATTCTTTTGATGCTTTTAAGGAATTGTAAACTGTTTTACGGATTTCCGGATCGAAACCCCAGTCTACTTTATATTTTTTAACTGCAGAAACGTACTCGGGATTCTGCTGCATTAAAACGCTAAACTTATTGTGTAGCAATTTCATGTTGGGATTAATATCCTCTGCGGTTTTGATAAACTTATTTGCGCGCTCTGCGGCGTCGTTAGCAGTAAATTCGGTAACTTCTACCATTAAAGATAACATCCAGATGTACATTTCGTACACGCTATCGATGCTTTGCATTAAGGTTTTTAAATCACCTTTAATGTCTTTTTTGTCTGCCATGTGCCAAGCAAAAATATTTTGCAAAGCTTTGATTCTTAAGTGCCTTCTGTTTAACATGAATGTAAGAACGAGTGTGGTTTTTTAAAACCTGTTTTAATAATTATGATTTAATATGACGATTTAATTTTTTTAACATCTGCAATCCGTTTCTCGGCAATGCGATTGGCTGCAATATTTGTTGATATATTTTCGGTTTTACTTAACTTAATTACACTTCGTGTGGCATCGTAAATATTCTCTGTAAGCTGTACAGTGCGTTTTTTACCAAAACCGGTTAACTCAGAATAACAAGAAATTAATCCACCGGCATTAATTAAATAATCAGGTGCAAATAAAATCCCTTTCTTCAAAAGTAATTCGCTATCTAAAACCTCATCTTTTAACTGATTGTTTGCTGAACCTGCAATAATTGCAAACTTCATTTTTTCGATAGTTTTGTTGTTCACCGTAGCGCCCATTGCACATGGGGCATAAACATCGGCATCTGTTGTAAAAATTTTATCAGCCTCGATCGGTTTTGCTTTATATTTCCGGGCAACATAAGTTAATTGCTCCTGGTTAATATCGCTAATCAAAACTTCGGCGTTTTCCTTTCTTAACAGTGCAACCAAATGCTCACCAACATTTCCGATACCTTGTACTACAATGGTTCTTCCGGCCAGCATATCTGTACCGAAAACCTCTTTAACACTTGCTTTAATGCCTAAATAAACACCTTGCGCGGTAAAAGGAGCCGGATTACCAGCACCGCCAATTGATTCCGGAACGCCAGTAACATAATTGGTTTCCATACGGATATATTCCATATCGCGTGTATTGGTACCCATTTCTTCTGCTGTAATGAATTCGCCATTTAGGTTTTTAATAAACCTACCATAGCTGCGCATTAAAGTTTCTGTTTTATCTTTCCTGGAGTCGCCGATAATTACGCCTTTTCCACCGCCCAGATTCAATCCAGTTATCGCTGCCTTATAAGTCATTCCACGTGATAAACGCAGTGCATCTTCTAAAGCTTCGCCTTCTGTGCTGTAACTCCACATGCGTGTTCCGCCTAAAGCAGGCCCTAATGTGGTGTCGTGTATAGCAATAATTGCTTTTAAACCTGTATCTGGATCATTGCAAAAAACCAATTTTTTGTGGCCATAGGCACTTAATTGATCTAAAATTGAAAAATCTGACGGAGAATTTGCTGGCATATTGAACGTTCGGCTAACCTGCTGCAAAATTAAAATAAAAAACCATTATTACACGTATTTAACGAAACTATAACAAAATTAATTCGGTTCTGGCTAAATTAATAAACCTTTGAGATTTTAAAACATTATAGGCTTGAAGGTAAATGATTAAAAAAAACGCGGTTAAACTCAATAGTGATTGGTTCGTGAGGACACGAACCAAGGCGTAAAGAGCAAAGTGTCGGCAAAACCGAAAGTTTGAAGTAGCGTGATATCTGCGTTAGGGATTGTAAGGGTTCAGTACCGATCCTTTATCGGTACCGCAGCGAAGCGGAGCCCTGAAAAGCCCGCCCCTTGCGCAGCTTGGGTAACGCCCAAATTAGTAAAGCCGTTAATTAGCCCCACAAACCTCGAAAATTGGAAAGAGTGTCATCATTTTTTAAAGCTTAAACACTAAAAGATAAATATGCGTCATGAAATAACAAAATTAGCTAAGTTTGTATGGAATGAAACATTTAAGCCGATTAAACAAATACTTTCTTAAATACAAATGGTGGATTATTCCCGGAAGTATTTTCGTGGTAATTTCTAATATTTTTGGCGTAGTGCCAGCGCAGGTAATTGGCTATGCAGTTGATCTTATTACCGAAAACATCCAGATTTTCAACCTTTTTTACGGTTTCGACCGCCAGGCCATTATCTACGACATTTTTAGCAGCAATCTCTTATATTTTGGCTTACTGGTTATCGGGCTTTACTTACTGAGGGGGCTTTTTCTGTTCTTTATGCGTCAGACTATTATTTTAATGTCGCGGCATATCGAGTTTGATATGAAAAACGACATTTACCAACATTACCAGGAGCTTAGCCTGGGTTTTTACCGCAGGAATAATACAGGCGACTTAATGAACCGTGCCACAGAAGATGTTAACCGGGTAAGGATGTATGTTGGTCCGGCGATTATGTACACGATTAATACTTTTGTGTTATCGGTACTTATTATCTGGTCGATGTTTGATGTAAATTCCAAACTGGCCATTTATTGCCTTTTACCACTTCCTTTCTTAGTGGTGATTATCTATTATGTAAACACCTTAATCTTCAAAAAAAGTGGAAAGATACAAGAACGGCTATCAGATCTTTCGAGCTTTGTACAGGAACGTCTCTCGGGGATCCGGATCATCAAATCATATGTTCGCGAAGATTATACCAGAAACATGTTCTCCATCCAGAGCAATGATTATAAAAAAGATTCGATGGGCCTGGTTAAAGTATCGGCACTGTTTTACCCAACCATGCTTTTATTAATTGGCCTGAGTACCATTTTAACCATATATATAGGTGGCATCCAGGTAATGAATGGCAGTATCACCGCAGGGAATATTGCAGAATTTATCATTTACATCAACCAGTTAACCTTTCCGGTAACCATGTTGGGCTGGGTTACTTCTTTAATCCAGCGGGCTGCTGCATCGCAAAAAAGGATAAATGAATTTTTGGATATCCCATCTGATATTCAATCGAAAGAAACTGCAGAAATTGAACTAAGCGGCAATATCAGGTTCGATCAGGTGAGTTTTACCTATCCAGATACAGGCATTGAAGCTTTAAAAGAGGTGAGTTTCGAGGTTAACAGTGGCGAATTTGTAGCCATTATTGGAAAAACTGGTTCCGGAAAATCGACATTGGCCAATCTGATTATGCGGATGTACGATGTAGAAACTGGTACCATTGACATTGATGGAAAAAATATTAAAGCATTAAACCTTAAAGATTACCGTAGTCAGATTGGCTTTGTACCACAAGAGGTTTTCTTATTTTCTGATACCATAAAGAATAATATTGCCTTTGGTCTAGACCAGGTTACGGATGAAGAAGTGCACACTGCTGCTAGAAATGCCTCAGTTTACACCAATATTATCGATTTTGAAGAAAAATTCGAAACCATGCTGGGCGAACGCGGAATTACACTCTCCGGTGGGCAAAAACAACGGGTTTCTATCGCAAGGGCTTTAATAAAATCACCTAAGATTTTAATATTTGATGATTGTCTTTCGGCCGTTGATACCAAAACAGAGGAAGAAATTTTACAAAACCTGGGCAAAATCATGGCCGGAAAAACAAGTATTTTAATTGCCCACAGGATTTCTACGATTAAAAATGCAGATAAGATTTTAGTGCTGGATAATGGTAAAATCATCGAACAAGGCACACACAATGAATTACTTAGTAAAAATGGAAGCTATACAGCGCTTTACAACAACCAACTTTTGGAGGAGGAAACCCGAAGTATTTAAATTGTGTTAAAATTGTATTTTGAACTTTAAATATTTGCTTTATATTTACCGAAACCAAAAACCAACATCAATACCAACCATGGGAGAATTCGACAACAAGGAAAGAGAAGAAGTTTTTTCAAAGAAAGTAAGAGCAGGTAAGAGAACTTATTTCTTCGACGTGAAGGCTACTAGATCGGGTGATTATTATTTAACAGTTACCGAGAGTAAGAAAAGATTAGAAGACGGTGTGTTTGTAAAACATAAAATCTTTTTATACAAAGAAGATTTCGAAAAATTTGCAGAAGGACTAAATGAAACTGTTGATTACATCAAAACTCACCAGGATGTGGTTGAAAAACGTTATGAATATTCTGAAAATGGAGAACATAGCACTAAAGCAAGCGACGATTTTACTTTTTAAGTAATATAATTTCAATAAAAAAGCCTCCTGATTTAATAAATCGGGAGGCTTTTTTGTGTGCTTAAATATTTTATTTTATGCCTCCGCCAGAGAGTACTGCCAACAGCAAAAGAAAATAACTGGCTATTAATACGATTGTAATTACACCCCAAAATTTAAAGAGCGATTTTACATGGGCAATGGCATCATTTAAATTTTCCTGATCGCCGAACAAAACCCCTTGTTTAACTTTGGCCGAAAAGCGCAGCAGCAATAAACTTGGATAAAAAAAGAACAAAGCCAACAACAGGTAAAATATGGTGATACCAGTGGCGCCGATACCGCCCAATGGCCCCAATTGATTGAGCATCCCAGGGTTAGCCGTTACCGCAGCCCCTATTCCGAATGAACCTAAGGTTAAAAATGCCGAGATAACAAAACCCACAACCGATAAAAATCTTGCCCATTTACTCATATCGTAAAAATAGCTCCGCATTTCTTCGGTAACAACCAATTTTACTTCCTGGGGCACTTCATTTTCAAAATCTTCCATTTATCTCTATCTATTTTGGGCTAAACTTAGATAAAATATAGATTTGATACAATAGCAAGGGTTTAAATAAAGGTTTTAAAAGCTTATCTTTGCGCGGAATTTTAGGCGGAAGGCGGAAGGCGGAAGGCGGAAGGCGGAAGGCGGAAGGCGGAAGGCGGAAGGCGGAAAAGGTAAAATGGTTGATGGAAGATGACCAATACTAAAGCTTGAGAACGAAACACAATGGCTATTGATCATAAGACAATTAACCAATAGCTAAAAACTAAAGAAATAAAGACTAATAAATAATGGCATTACAATGTGGTATAGTTGGTTTACCAAATGTTGGAAAATCGACTCTTTTTAACTGTTTATCAAATGCAAAAGCGCAGGCTGCAAACTTCCCCTTTTGTACTATTGAGCCCAATGTTGGCGTAATTACAGTACCTGATGATAGATTAACCAAACTGGCCGAGTTGGTTAAACCAAACAAAGTGCAACCAAATACAATCGAGATTGTAGATATTGCGGGTTTGGTAAAAGGTGCATCGAAAGGTGAAGGCCTGGGAAACCAGTTCTTAGGAAATATCCGCGCTACCAATGCAATTATTCATGTGCTACGTTGTTTTGATGACGGAAATGTAATTCACGTGGATGGTTCTGTTGATCCGATCCGTGATCGTGAAATTATTGATACTGAGCTACAGCTTAAAGATTTGGATACCGTTGATAAACGTATTCAAAAAGTTGAAAAAATGGCTAAAACAGGTGGCGATAAAGATGCTAAACGTACCTATGAAATTTTAACGGTGGTTAAAGCACATTTAGAAGCTGGTAAATCGATCCGTACAGCGGCATTGGCTCAAGATGATTTCGATTTTATTGAAGATTTAGGCCTGCTTACGCAAAAACCGGTAATGTATGTTTGTAATGTTGATGAGGCATCTGTAATTAATGGAAATAAGTACGTTGATTTAGTGAAAGCTAATGTTGCTGATGAAAATGCTGAAGTTTTAGTGATCTCTGCTAAAATTGAATCAGAAATTGCTGAACTGGACAGCTACGAAGAGCGTCAGGAATTTTTAGCTGATTTAGGCTTGACTGAATCTGGTGTAAATAAATTAATCCGCGCAGCTTATAAATTATTAAACCTTTATACTTACTTTACCGCTGGTGTACAAGAAGTTAGGGCATGGACGATTACCAAAGGTTTTACAGCGCCACAAGCTGCCGGTGTAATCCACACTGATTTCGAAAAAGGATTTATCCGCGCTGAGGTAATCAAATACAACGATTTCGTAACCTTAGGTTCTGAAAACGCTTGTAAAGATGCTGGTAAATTGGGCGTTGAAGGAAAAACCTATGTAGTGGAAGATGGCGACATTATGCACTTTAGATTTAATGTATAGTCCCTAAATCCCTAAAGGGACTTTGAAAAAGTATAACAATATAGAGCCACTTGAAAGAGTGGCTTTTTTGTTTGAAGACTTTTTTTTGCCACGGAGACACAGAAAGCACGGATACCTGCTCTATTGTCACACTGAGCGGAGTTAAAGCGCATATAGAAGTGCTTAATTAACCACAGATCATACAGATTAACACAGATAATTAACGATTACAAATCCTGAAATAAATTACCTTCGGTGAGCTCGCTTAAGGTTCGGTTTACTTCGTAGCTTTCCGCTTTGCTACAGGTCAGGATGACGATCGCTGGAGAAGGCACAGAAAAATGGAATTATATTGCTGCGCCCAGCCTAAAATACCAGCAGCTAAATTGCCAATAAACCCGATTAAAATGGAAAGCCCGCAGCGTAGCGAAAACTTGTAATGAAAAGCGGGAGCAAGCTTTAAAATATCTACGGCCATTGCTTTTCAAAAAAAATATTTAGCTATTGGCATACAGCACTTATTTAATCAAAAAGTTGAGACCTTAATAATAAGTAGTTTCGGTATGTCAGATGGTAACATCTGACACCACGAAAATGCATTAAGATTCCCGTATGCACGGGAATGACGGTCATTTGGTTAATTTATTCTGCGTGAATCAGCGAAATCTGCGGGAAATAACTTCAAAATTAAACCTCTAACCCATAAGCGGCCAACTGTACCTTGGTATCTTCGTAATCGGTATGATGAATGCCTTTTAAACCTAAACCTTCAGCAACCTGTACAAAAAGCATACGGTCATCAATATATAAACTCGTTTCTACATCGCTCTGCGAAATATCGATAGCAACTTTAAAAATATCGGCATCGGGCTTACGGAAATGCACAAAACTAGATGAGACAAAGAAATCGACAAATTCGTTCAGTTTAAAAGTATTGATGCGATATTGGTTCAATTCTCTGCCCTCGTTGCTGATTACGGCTACTTTTAGGTTATATTTCTTTTTTAAATCGCAGATCAACTGAATCATTTCTGGATAAGGAAGTGATTTTTTGAACATAAACTCCTTAAAATCATCATAGCTAAAATTCCGTTCTTCGAAGAAAACAATACGCTCCAAATATTCATCAAGGGTTAATTTACCCACTTCATAGGTATCGAAGGTAAGATGATGGCGCTCTTCGAGATCGACCGAGTCGAGGTTAAAAAGTACTGAAGCCTCCCCCCTTGCATGCCTGTCCCAGCCATTGGTTAATAAAACGCCACCGATATCGGTAAAAAGTGTGGTAATTTTCTTTTGCATGATTTAGATTTAGAGTAAAACGCCTTTTAAAATTAATACGGCTACACTGAAATAGATTACAATTCCGGTAACATCTACCATAGTGGCTACAAATGGTGCTGATGAGGTTGCTGGATCGAGTTTCAGTTTTTTCAAAATAATTGGCATCATCGAACCGATTAAACTGCCCCATAATACAATGCCAACAAGGGTAAAAAATATGGTAGCCGCAATTAAAAACCAATGTGGTCCATAGTTGTAAAGGTGCAACTCTTGCCAGGTTACAATGCGGATAAAACCAATTGTGCCTAAAATGATGCCGAGCAAGGCCCCAGAAACAAGCTCCCGGCGCATTACGCGCCACCATTCTGCGATGGTTACTTCACCTAAGGCCATCGCCTGAATAATTAATGTTGAAGCCTGAGAACCACTGTTACCCCCGCTGCTCATAATCAATGGAATAAAAAGCGATAATACTACTGCTTTTTCGAGTTCAATTTCGAAGTGCTGCATGGCTGTTGCGGTTAACATTTCGCCTAAAAAGAGTACAATTAACCATCCTGCACGTTTTTTAACCAGTTTTAGGATTGGGATATCGAGATAAGGTTCATCCAGAGCCTCAGTACCCCCAATTTTGTGCATATCTTCTGTATATTCTTCATTTGCAATCCACAAAATATCATCAACGGTAACAATACCTAAAAGAATGTTATTTTCATCCACTACGGGTAAAGCCACACGGTTATTCATTCTGAAGATATTGATTGCATCTTCCTGGGGATCGTTAGCTTTTAAGGCAATGAAACGTTTATCGGTGAGTTCGCCAATAATTGCTTCAGGATCGGCCAATAAAACCTCACGGATCCTGATATCATCCAACAGTACTCCTTCTTTATCGATCACATATACTACATCAATGGTTTCGGAGTTTTTTCCATAGCGCCTGATGTGCGCCAAAACCCTCGTGATAGACCATTCGGGCTTCACAGCGATGTAATCGGGCGTCATTAAACGGCCAATACTATCTTCTTTGTAGCCTAAAAGTGCAAGCGATTCTTTACGTTCTTCGGGTGGTAAAAGTGTAATCATTTTTTTTACCACATCGCCTTTTAACTCGCTAAAAAGTGCGGTGCGGTCATCTGGCGGCAGATCTTTGATAATCTGATTGAGTTTATTGCCCGAAAGTTTTTTAATGATCCGCTCCTGCGTAGGAAAATCCAGAATCCGAAAAACGTTTACCGCCCTATTGAGCGATAAGGTTTCGATAAATTTGGCTGCATATTGTGGAAGTTCGTCAATCAGTTCTTCAACATCCGAAATATTCAGTTGATCGAGATATTGCTTTAAAGCCTTATCATTTTCTTTTTCAAGCAGTTCCTGAATCTCTTCCACAACCAATTCTTCCATAAAATACAATCTAATTTATTACATGCCTAAACCTCTATTAACGGTTCGCAAAGGTGCATTTTTATTTCTTAAAAAGCCAACGGTGTACCTTTAAAATTAACCATAAAGGTTTCTTAAATTAAAAATAAAGCGGAACAAACTCAATAAAGCAGCCCGTTGCTTTATGATTTAATCATTTTTTAACATAAAAAATATCTCAACAGCAGGAAGTTAATTTTGATATGAAATTACAGATTAAAAATAGCCTTGTTTTTTTAATGAAATGATTTTGAATTTTCTATATTTGCAGCCTTATGCTCCCGTAGTTCAATGGATAGAATTATGGTTTCCGGTACCATCGATATGAGTTCGAATCTCGTCGGGAGCACCTCACGAGACAAATCAGTTTTTACGCTGTTTGTCTCGTTTTTTATTTTACACAACTCGCTATTAATCAGACATATTAACCCAACACCTTCATTCAATCTAGCTGTTCCATAACCATCCTCATGATACAATAATTTTTTGGAATAAATTGATGCTATAATTTCACGTTTATGGCTATTTCAGCCTTATTCTTTTTTAATTCTTCCGAACGCCATCATCTTCACCTGTTCTATTACAGGAATAGATTTGTACTTCTTCCTAGGCTTTGATGACTATATCGTCGCTCAATATTTCACCATGAATGCTTTAGGCTGATTTTTTTGATCATGAGTTGAGACTACTACTCAATTTTAAAAGATAGCCTGGGGACAACGCCCCAGGATTATCACCGTGTGCACTCGCCGTTAGTATGAGATCAGGCGGCGTTATACCAAATACGGCACACGAAAGATCATTTTTTTATTATACAGACGATTACTTAACGTAAACTGCTAAGATTACGCCTGGTTAATATTATTAGGTTGTACAGTAGCTTACTTTTCCAACAGTGCAAAAACGCACCACAGGTATGGAGACTGTCCGTGCGAGTCGCCAACATTCCGAGGACGGTCGTAATAATACTGTTTATCATTCTTTTTATTTGTTCCAACGCAAACTTCTGCCACGTCACCTTTTTCGTTAATGTATGGCACCAATGCCAGCCAGGCTTTCCGCGCCACAGGAGTATATTCCTGCTTATCTAACCATCCATGTTTTACCCCACTGATGAGCGCATAGGTAAACATCGCCGATCCTGATGTTTCAGCCCAACAGTCTGGCTCGTCAATCAGCTGGTTCCACATTCCGCCTGGTCTTTGGTAATCTTTCAAGCTTTTCATCATGGTTTCATAGCCTTTAAGTATACGCGGACGTTCTTTATTATCTTTGGGTAACAACCGCAACAATTCTGTCATGCCTGCAGCCATCCAGCCATTGCCGCGGCCCCAGTAAAACGGCACATCAGGGGCATGATAGAAAAGACCGTTAGGCCGCTGTAGTTCATCCAGATAAAGCACCATTTCTTTGGCTGCGCGATCGATATATTTTTTATCACCTGTAACTTTGTAGGCCTGGGCCTGAACAATCGTGATCATATACATATCGTCAATCCACAAACGGGTTTGCCACGAAAAACCTTTATCAGCCCATTCCTTCTGCTGTAAACTTGCTTTTTGTGGAACCGTCCATTGGGTATCTGCATACGGCATGCCTAAGTCATAATACTTTTTATCTTTTGTAACCTGATACAATTCCAAAGGCAAGCTGCCAAACATATTCAGATCAACATGGTTCATAATGGGCAATAGTTGCTTTTCCTGGGAAGTTAGTTTTTCAAACCTTTCTTCTAAGCGTAACAAGAGTTCTTTGTCTTTTGTTAATTTAGCATATTTAAGTGCTCCGGTCCAATTGAAAGTTTCCGGATAGCTAATCCATTTCCCCGCGTGGAGCATGTGTTTTTTATCAAGAAAGCGGTAAGCTAAACGTTTTCCCACTTCTTTCGGACCAAATCCCTGAGGAAAATCCTTTAGCAGATTGTTCTGCGCAAACAAGAACTGGAATGAAGTTAAAAGGACTAATAAGGCAATTAATTTTCTACACATAAAAATTTATAATTTGGTTTAAAGTCTTTCATTACAGGAAAAATTTTTCCTTTAAAAAAATGTAATCAGAAACCACGTTTAACATGGTTTGATAATAAATATTCCTGCTTAGCGCTTCTCCATTAAAGCAGACCACATGGCCAACACCATCTTCTATCTCTGAAAAAATCAATTTAAAATCAGACGAATAAAGCCAGGAATGCAATGCTGAATCGGATTGATCGATGTGGCATTCTATACTATAAGCCCTGGGAGATAAATCTGTGCAACTTAAGCTGTATGCTACTGGCAATTGCACGATACCATAGCCTAAAAGATCGATCAGAACTTCTATTTTTTTAACTGCTTTTTCGATCATTTTTTCCATACTATCGCCTTTAACCACATGTTTTATCTGCAGTATTATTCCACGGTTAATAACCCGGGTTTTGTTCCAGTTTTGCACCATTATTCCGCTCAATTTCGGAAGCAGGGATTGGCCATAAGTTATAGGTAGTTAAAACATCGTTGTAATAAGGATTGCATTTTTTTACGCGATCGTAAACCAGCCCCAGCCTCATCAAGGTTATCCGTCTTTTTTCTTCAGCGCCCAGCTCGCGCATACGCTCGTCCAAAATGTAATCCATATTTACGTTAGCTGGCAATACAGCCGATGCATTTGATCTGCTGCGTACCAAATTGATATCTACAGCTGCTTTATCCAGCTGGTTTAGGCCCAAATAAGCTTCGGCCCTTAAAAGATAAGTTTCTGCCAGCCTGAACATGTATTGATCGGCATAAGTTCCGCCTGCGCTTGCCTTAAGCAACAGCTGCGATTTATCCTGGAACATGCCATCAGGATGATCGCCCGGGGTGGTTACTTTTGATTGAAAAGCATAGAAATCTCTTCTTGGTACAGTTATACCAGCAGGTGGATTAATGGTAGATATGGTTTGCCCGAAACGTGGGTGCGCAGGATTGGTTACTTTAAATTCGCGCACAAAATTAAAAGGTGCATTCCTAAGGTCGTTATTAAAATCGCTTTGCCAGATCACATCTGAAAAATATTTGGTCGGTATGGCCCAACCGATTCCCCTGCCACCAGTATAATCGCTAATTGGATACAGAAATGGCTGAACACTGCTGCCAGAGAGCCTAAAGTTTAGAAATTGCGGTGCAAAATGTCTTTCCATTTGATAAGAACCGGCAATGCCTGTGGAAACAGCTCCGCCGCCCGGTACATCGGTTTCAAACTGGATTACCCAAAGGCTTTCTTTATTGGTGCCATTTTTTCTATTTTGGTTACCTCTCTGAAAAAGATCCCAATACACATTTTTTGTGGCATCTGATGCTTTAACTCCAAATCTGGTGGTCATGAGGCCAACATTGGGATTACTGATTACAGCAGACGCAGCATCTGCCGCATTTTGAAACTGCCCTGCAGCCAGGTATACTTCTGATAAAAGATGGTACGCTGCAAGGTTGTTTATTTCTCCATCCTGCACCAGGTTAATGGCTGGCAAATTTATAGATGCAAATTTGAGGTCGCTGATGGCCTGCTCCAATACCGCGGTTTTGGGTGCCCTTACATAATCTGTTTTGGGTGATACCACTTCTGTTGTATTTAAGGGTACGCCGCCATATAGATAGGCAAGTGTACGAAAGGCCATACCCCTGAAAAACTTAGCTCTCGCTTCCATAAGTGTTCTATCGGCTGGTGCCAGTTCAGAAGCTGGGATTCGTCCGATAATGGTATTGGATTCTGCAATAATCTTGTATAGTGAAGTCCAGTGGATCAAAGGAATCTCGGTACTCAATGGCGAATAGGCTGCAACCATATTGGTGTGTCTTGTGGTAGCAGGCTGACCATCGAAAACCAGATCGCAACCAAATACATAATCAAAGGGCCTTTGCTCTCCACTGTTATAAAATTCGCTTCTTACCCGGCTATACAGATTATTAACTGCTGCATCAAAATCTTTAACAGTGATGTAGGCATTTGTTGTACTTAAGAAATCGAGCGGTTCTTCGTCCAAAAAAGATTTCTTGCAGGAGAAAAACAGAATGGTAGTTGCAGCTATAATAGTAAAGGTTATCTTTTTCATCGCTTTTAGTTTAAAATGTAACATTAAGACCTACAGAATACCCTTTAAATACAGGCCTTCCGTCGTTGGTTAATCCTTGATTGGTTTCCGGATCCCAACCGTCCCACTTGGTCCACGTAGCCAGGTTTCTTCCACTTACAAATACATTTAGGTTTTGTAGTTTCATACGCTCAATCAGTTTTCCGCTAAATTTATAGGAGAGCGATACATCCTGTAAGCGCACAAAACTTCGGTTTTGAAAAAGTGGCGGATTTAAGGTTGCCGAAACGATAGAACGGGGATATTTGCCATCGGGATGATCTGGCGACCAAAAGTCTATCCCACTGAGGTAATTGTTCCTGATGGAGTTATCATCTCTGAGGAGCCTTGGGGTATTGCCGGCGAGATAAGATTTATCGCCGCCCTGTACTGAATTCAGGAATATACTCAAGGTAAAATTCTTATACTGAAAATTATTCAGCAAACTGATCCGGTAGGCTGGAGCTGATGATCCTAAAACAGTTCTATCGCTGGCGTTGATTGCCCCATCGCCATTTTGATCTACAATGCGGTAGGTTCCCGGAGAATAGCCCGTTGGGATCTGTTCTCCAACCTGCCAAATTCCATTTACCTGGTAGTCGTAAATTACGGCGGTAGGCTGCCCAACGAAAAGGCCACTTTGTGGAAGATCATCTTCAACACCATCGCCATTAAGATCGCCCAACAGTTTAACCACCTTATTCACGTTTCTGGCAAAATTTAAGGCAGAAGTCCATTTAAATTCGCCACTATTGATATTTTTCGAGTTTAAAGAAAGTTCAAGTCCTTTGTTGTTCAGTTGTCCTATATTGGTGAGGATGTTACCGAAACCCGTAACCACCGGGATATTAACCGAGTATAGAAGATCGGTTGTTTTGGTATCATAATATTCAATTACACCCGATAGCCTGTTTTTGAAAAGGGTAAATTCCAAACCTAGATTTGCACCTGTTGTACGTTCCCATCTTAAATCTGGATTAGACAACGAATTTACCTGTTGACCAAACTGCGTAGAACCGCCATCACCAAAAACATAAGCAGCACTCACGCCCACATTAGCTAATGAAGAATATCTTGAGGTCTGATTTCCGGCAACGCCGTACCCTACCCTTAATTTAAGGTTATCTACCCAATTAACTTCAAAAAACGATTCTTTCGAAATATCCCAACCTGCAGATATTGATGGAAAAATTCCGTATTTGTTATTTTCTGCAAAACCAGAAAATCCATCTCTCCTAAGCGTACCGGTAAACAGGTACTTACTTTCGTAATTGTAGTTTAAACGGAACATCTGATAGTTAAGGGTTTCTTTCCAGGCGTTGGAGATCGCAAACCGGTTAGTGCCTTGCTGTAAATTATCATAACCAAGGGTCAATCTTGAAAAACCTGTTGCGTAAGCCCTGGTATAGCTGTTATCGCGTTCAATGGCGCCATACAATAAAGTTCCGGTAAAGCTGTGTTTGCCAATAATTTTATTATAAGTCAAAAGGTTATCAAAGGTATAATCGTAATAAGTGGTATTTTCTTTTGAAGCCTGCCCCGTGAGGTTAGCATCGTACATATTTGAAATATTTTTAAAATCGAGACGGTAATTGTTACCGAAACTTATTTTATAGCTCAAACCTTTAACGGGCAGTTGTACATTACCATAAACATTGGCAAAGAAATAATTGTGGCGATCGTAATCGTCAGCCTGATAGTTTAACAGCGGATTGGTTACATTCGTATTAAAAGGATTGATTTTCAGATTTCCGTTATTATCCCAGGGAAGGATTAAGGGCGACATTAAATTGATATCTACGAAGTTTGGCTCTACCCCGTCCTCATTTACAAAAGTCCCGAACGATTGCAGGCCAATGGTAAGCCAATCTGTTGCTTTGGTTTCAATATTTGCCCTGATGGTTTTTCTTTTGAAAACATCGTTCTTGATAAAACCCGAATTTCTGGTTAAACTGCCCGATAAAAGGTAATTAATCTTATCGGTTCCGCCAGAAACACTAAGCTGGTTATCTACAATTGCTCCGGTTTTGGTGGCTTCATCATACCAGCTAAAATCATTGGGCAGCAGGTTTCCCTGCGCATCTTTCATCGATGCATCAACTTTGCTTACCAGATCGAATGCCGGATTTGGTTGTGTAAAATCAGGAGCAAGAAAGGCCTGATCATAGTATAAATATTTAATATGATCCAAATATTCATCTCTGGCCATTGGTTTTAAATCGATATTTGGTTTTTGAGTAGCATACTGAGAAGAAAAAGAAATTCTGGTCCTACCAATAGCACCTTTTCTACTGGTAATGAGGATAACACCATTTGCCGCCTGCGCCCCATATACTGCCGTGGCACTTGCATCTTTCAGTACATCTATTGAGGCAATATCATCCGGATTAATCGAAGTTAAGGAACCATTGTATTGTACTCCATCTAAAATAATCAGTACGTTTTGGTTGCCACCCAGCGTATTTTGCCCCCTAATGCTAATACCTGGTGTTGCGCCAGCGCGGTTAACCTGCCCTACATTTAAACCCGGAACCGTTCCCTGCAAAAGATTTGCCACGTTAGTAGTAGGTGCATTCCTAAAATCATCGAGATTTGCCCTCACTACCGATCCCGTCACATCGGCCTTTTTCTGGGTACCATAACCCACAACCACCACTTCATCAAGGTTAGCTTGTGAAGATTTTAAAACAACATTAATATTTTTAAGATTCCCTACGGCTATTTCCTGTACATCATAACCGATATAAGAAAACAAAAGAACGGTTTGTTCGTTGGCTACATTGATCTTATAAACACCATTTTCGTCGGTTACAGCCGTCGTTGCACCATTTTTCACCTTAACAGAAACACCCGGTATCGGCGATTTTGTTTTTTCGTCTATTACCTTGCCCGTTATGCTTATATCGGCCTGACGAACGCGTGCGAACCAAAATTTTTTATTCAGTACCGTCGTTACACCACTTTTATTATTGGCATTTGCTGTTGTTGCAATGGCCAATATCACGACCTGTAAAAAAGTTATAGCTATAATTCTTATGGGTAGAACTTTGTATTTCATATTTGGTTAGATTATTGGATGAGGAAACCTTAGGGTTAAATCGGCATTAGTGGCTAAGCAAAATTTGCAAAGCCGCAAATGTTTCATATTGGTTTCCTGGTATCAAAGTAAAAAAATGCTGGTCACAAAAACTGTTCATTCCTTTGTCGTTTTATCTCAAATTGTTCTTTGTGATTAATGCTTTCGGAAAATGTACCCTGTTAGCCAAACACTATTATTCTCCAACAGGAACCGGAATGTTAACTCCATTTGCAACCGCGGTTCCAAAATTTGGCGAGCCGTCTGCATTCCAGGTCAACTTCTGCATGCGTGGCGTTCTGGATCCATTGGTGGTATTTGCGACACTTCGGGCGTGATAAATAAACCAGTTTTCGCTGTGCAGCACCCCATTTGGGTCGGTATAACTACTGGTGAAAAAACCGTTGTGACCAGGCCCATAAACGCCACTGGCATCGCTTTTAACAAATACCTGCTTTTTATTGATCCAATCGGCAGGTACCATAGGGTCGCCACCATCTTTTAACTGTATCTGCGCCAAACAATAATTATCGCTGCTGTACCTACTGGCAGAATAAATAATAAAAACCGGGCTGTTCGCATCTTTTCTGAGCATAATTGGCCCCTCGTTAACACCTGCACCCAATGAGCCACTTGGTTCGTATTTTTCCCAATTGTTGGTTGGCGATGATATTTTTACCCGATCACTACTGATGGTCCATGGGTTAGCCATCTGTGCGATGTAGATATACTGCTTATACTTAGTGGCCACGTTTTCCCATCCCGACCAAATAAAATAGTTTGTTGTGCCTATGGTTAATACCGAACCATCAATAGCCCATTGATCGCTCGGATCGCTTATTTTCCCTTTAAATGTCCATGTACCGGTGGTAGGGTCGGCATTAGCGTTTTCCAGCACAAACATGCGGTGGGTAACGTCGCCCCCATCATTTGCCGCAAAGTAGAGATACCATTTACCAGAAAGGAAATGTAATTCGGGCGCCCAGATATTAGAAGAATAAGCTGCACCAGCCGGAGGTGTCCACACCACAGTTTCTACTGCTGTAGATAACAATGACATCGATCTGGTTTTTCTAAGTCCGATATTATTGCCGCGTGTATACATAAAATAATAATATCCATCTTTTTGGGCAACATAGGGGTCGGCCCTGCTTGCATTGATCAGCGGATTCTGGAAATTCGTATCATGAAAATTAAACATTCCCTGTGTACCGGTTAGCGTGGTGTTTTGCCTTATTTTAGCACCGGGCGTATTGCTTTCGGGATCAATGGCCATTTTCATTCCTGTGGCTTTGTTGGTAAGCGTATATACATTATTACTGCCCGTATAAGTGATAGCCCATTGTTGCGCATCACTACCATCGTCGGTACCTTGCTGTAAAATAGCCCCAGGTGTTGTTGATGGCGATTTTAAACATTTATTGCTGGTGATATTGATCAGTTTGCAATAAGTGGCATCTGTTTTTACCAGCTTCCATTTCTGCCCGTTGTTAGGAAACCATAACCATTGCTGGATGGCGGCATTTTCTGCTGTTGAGTTACCGGTAACTTCGACCACAGGACCATCGGGTAAGGATGACATTCCGCGGATCCGATATATTGCTCCGTCAATCAAGGTACCTAAAGGAGGTGCAGCAGCAATCACATTTAATGCAGCTAGTTTTTCAACGCTGTTTAGGGCGTCATTTCTATCGGCTGATGGGCCTTTCTGGCAAGAACCTGTTAAAACCACAAATGCAGCTGCCAAATGAATCAATAATTTGTTTCTCATAAAAAATACTAAAACTGCAAAGGCATGGTACCGCCGATAGAAGAAATTTGCAGCAAGGTTATTAATTTGGTTAATTTCAAATCAAAGTAAAGGAATGATGCCCGTAAAATTTGTTCATCTTTTTGTCGATATGTCTCAAATCATTTCCCAAAAACAATCCAAACAATTGATAATCAGACCACAACAAAACACCTGTTTAAAACCGGATCATCTGATGCTGAAACATCGATTACACAACAATCCGATTTATATATATTTGATATTAACATGAATATGCGGTTTGTATTATTTTTCTTGTTATGGAGTACATTTTTTGCAGTTTCTACCTGCGGAGGGCAATCTTATTATTTTAAGCAATACCAGGCTGATGATGGGTTGGCACATAATTCTGTAAATACGGTTATACAGGACCATAAAGGCATGATCTGGGTGGGAACCCGCGCTGGTTTAAACCGTTTTGATGGTTATACGTTTAAAACCTTTAAAAACGAAAAAAGCAGATTCGGAAACATCGGCAACAACATTATTGTTAGCCTTGCAGAAGACAAAAAGGGCATGTTGTGGGTGGGTACAGGCCGAGGTATTTTTAAATATGACCCCGTGAAAGAGGTATTTACCCCGCTCACACCTGACTTGAAAAAATACATCAATTCCATTTTAGTAGATCATCAAAACAACCTTTTCTTTTTAGCGAACAGGCAGCTCTTTAAATATGTACAGAAAGATAACAGGGTAATAGACCTTAAAATCAGTGCAGCCTGCATAGCCATTGATGAGCACAGGAACATTGTAATAGGCAATGATGATGGAGAACTGGTAACCTACAATCCTAAGAATGGTTCTAAAACCAGTGTAAAAATAATCGGTCAGAATGTACCTGTAAACTTGCGGTCGATCAGTAAAATATTTCCAACGGGGAATAATAACATACTGGTAGGATGCTTTAAACAGGGCTTAAAAAGCTACAATACCAAAACTGGTGCAATTAAATCATTGATTCTTAAAAACAGCGATAATACCGATATTTATGTACGTGATATTACTGCGGGTGAAAACCACGAATATTGGATTGCAACCGAATCGGGCATTTACATCTACAATTTAGCTACCCATGCCAACATCAACTTGCGCAAACGGCCCGGCGACCCTTATTCTATTCCAGATAATGCCGTGTATACGGTTTGTAAAGATAACGAGGGCGGCATGTGGGCAGGTACTTATTTTGGTGGACTGAGTTATTTTTCGAAAAACAATGCACGGTTTGAAAAATATTATCCGTTACTGGGCACCAATTCCATTTCAGGAAATGCGGTAAGGGAAATCTGTCCCGATAATAAAGGCAATTTGTGGATTGGTACTGAAGATGCCGGCGTGAACAAATTCAACCCAAAAACCGGAATTTTTACCAATTACACGGCCAATGGTAAAGCTGGCAACATATCCTACCCCAACATTCATGGTTTACTTGCCTTGGGCAATAAACTCCTGGTGGGGCCTTTTTTACACGGCATGGAAATAATGGATATAAACACGGGAAAAGTTATAGACCATTTTAAAACCATTGGCGAAGAAAATGAAGAGACTAGCGATTTTGTGCTTTCTATTCACCTTGCTAAAGACAGTACAATTTATGTGGGCACCGGATACAATATGGGATCAGGCCTATTTGTTTTTAATCAAAAGAAAAGAACATTTAAACGGATTAAACAAATCCCTGTAAATTCTTATGTTTACGACATCTGGGAAGATAGGTTTGGTAATATCTGGACGGGTAGCGTATCGAGAGGAGCGTTTTATTACCATCCTAAAACCGGTAAACATGGCAACATCACCTTTGGCAACAAGCTTAACAACAAGAGCGTTCACGAATTTCCGGTATGTGGCATTATTGAAGATAGCAACCATGCCATGTGGTTTACTACTGAAGGCGGTGGCCTGATCAGGCTTAGTCCGGACAGGAAAGTTTTGAAAAAATTCACTACCGAAAATGGTCTGCCTACCAATATTCTGTTCCGTGTGCTCGAAGACAGCTCAAAACATTTGTGGATAAGCTCACTTAAAGGCCTGATCTGCTTTGATATGCAGACTGAAAAGTTTAAAATCTACACCAAATCAAATGGTTTAATTACCGATCAGTTTAACTTCAGTTCTGCTTATAAAGATCCGAATGGCAGGATGTATTTCGGATCGGTAAGGGGGATGATTTCTTTTAACCCAAAAGATTTTGAACAAAAAGATACCGCACCGCCTACTTTTATCACGGGTTTCCAGATCAATAATAAGGAAGTTCTTCCAAATATTGAAAATAGTCCGCTTAGCAAATCAATTTCCTATACCGATACGATTGTACTTGCACACAACCAGAACAATTTCAGCATCGAATTCGCTACGCTCAACTACTCCTCGCCCGAAGTGACCAGGTATGAATATGTGATGAAAGGCCTAGATCAGGCCACAACCTACCTGAACAACAATAGAAAAGCTTATTTTACAGATTTATCTCCAGGCAGTTATACTTTTCTGGTAAGGGCAAAAAGTAATGTAGAGAGCTGGACAGGAAAAGAGCGCCGCCTTTTTATTAAAATCCTTCCACCATTTTGGAAAAGTATTACGGCATATATTTGTTACCTGTTGATAATCGCAACCGGGCTTTTTCTGGCTATACGCTATTATCACCGTTATATCGAGCGCAAAAACCTCAATAAATTACAGTTATTCGAACACGAAAAGGAAAAAGAGATTTATCAGGCAAAGATCGAATTTTTCACCAATATTGCGCATGAGATACAAACGCCGCTAACCTTAATTTTAGGCCCTGTGGAGATGATGCTAGAGGAGACAAAGGAACAGCCCCTAAAAAGCAGTTTGCTCATGGTCGAAAAAAATGCGAACCGACTGGCCAAACTGACCAATCAATTGCTTGATTTCCGCAAGACAGAAATGCACCAGTTCGGCTTAAATTTTGTAAATACCGATATCAATAACCTGTTAAAAGAACAGGTGAATGCTTTTGAGCAAGAAGCTCAAAAAAGCAAGATCTCGCTTGATCTTGAACTGCCCAAAACGCACATCATTGCATTTGCCGATAGAGAGGCATTGATAAAGATTTTTAACAATTTAATCTCGAATGCGATTAAATATGGAACAAGCAAAGTAATTGTACGGCTCTATACTTCTGGTGAAACAGCAGGCCGTTTTAACGTTACTTTCGCCAATGATGGTAAAGGCATTCCTCAGCAATACCGGGCGCAGATTTTCGAACCGTTTTTCAGGTTATATGGCAAAGATAAACCTGGCACCGGCATTGGGCTTTCGTTGGCAAAATCGTTGGCCGAACTGCATAACGGCTCACTCACGTTATTGGAAGGTGATGCTGACAAAGTGGTTTTTGAACTAATTTTGCCTATACATCAAAAATTTGAATTTAAATTGAGTAGTTGGAAAAAGATAAAATAAACATGACTGACAGCATTTTAATTATTGATGATAATGAAGATATTCTTGAGTTTTTAACGCAGGTATTCGGGAATACCTATAAACTGCATTTGGCAATTAGCGGAGAAGTTGCGCAGGAAATTCTGGATAATGAAATAGTAGATCTTATCATTTCCGATATTATGATGCCCGGGATTGATGGTTTTGAACTTTGCAGGCTGATCAAATCAAACGTAGAATATTGCCACATCCCCATTATCTTATTGACTTCTAAAAACACGTATAAGGCACATATTGAAGGCTTGGAAGTAGGCGCAGATCTTTATATCAAAAAACCATTTTCGCCGCAGCTATTACGTGTTCAGGTGGCAAATCTGCTTAAGAACCGCTTAAAAATTAAAGCCCATTTTGCAAGTGCGCCTTTTGAAGACGTGCGTGTAGTGGCAAACTCGAAAATTGAAGAAGCATTTTTGAAAAGACTGGACGAATATGTGCGTAAAAACATTCAGGATCCTTATCTGGATATCGATCAGCTTGCCGAGCATATGCACATGAGCCGCCCTACCCTTTACCGGAAGATAAAAGCGATTTCTGCCCTATCGCCAAAAGAACTGATTGATGTTACCCGCTTAAAAAAGGCCACTAAGCTGATTGCTCAGAACGAATTCAGCTTTTTTGAGATTGCGAAGATGGTAGGTTACAGCTCTCAAAGCCTGTTCAATAAAAATTTCTTAAGGTATTTTAAAGTGACGCCCCAGGAATATATGAATTCGCTCAGTAAGGATACGAAGGACGAAGAAATTTAAGCAAACCCAAAGATGACCAGATTTAAATCCAGCCATCTTTTTCGATCGAGTGCGGTTAATATTTGAATACTTTTCCCTCTACCATAACCTGCTGACGAGTGGCATCAAAGCTTGCCTTTCCACCGGTACGCACCGCGGCATTGGTCATGATATTGGCGATGGAATGCTGATAACCTGCCTCAACAGGCGCATTAGGCTCTTTTCTGCTTCGGATACACTCCAACCAGTTGCGCATATGGTTAGAGCTCAATATATCGGCACCTGTATTGGCCGATGCTGCTGCAGCTGATGGCGCAGCAAGTTTAATTTCGGGCAATAGGTTCGGCTTCATTTTCATCGCCGCTGCAGCTCTCGCCGTTAAACCTCCATGAGGCGATATGGTATTGGTAATGAGGTTTAATTCTCCCCCATTCGAATAATAGATTTCTGCCGGTCTTTCATCACCGTTATGCATCCTGGAAGTAAATACCACCTGGAAACCTTTAGTCATATCGTCAAGCGGGCCATAATCAAAAACAGCAGTAGTGGTATCCCAATTGCGCCGACCATCTTTCCATTGGTAAATCCCACCGTTTGCGGTAACACTGCGTGGGTGAGAGAGCCCGGTAAACCAATGCACCGTATCAATCTGGTGGCTCATCCATTGGCCGGGCATACCCGAAGAATATGGCCAGAAAAGGCGGTATTCGAGGTATATCCTGGGATCAAAGGCTTCGTATGCCCGGTTCAACAAAAAGCGTTTCCAATCGGTATCCTGCTCTTTCAGCTTAGCTACCAAATCGGGGCGGCGCCAACGGCCAGGCTGATTTACATTCCAGCTCAACTCTACCATGGTAAGATCGCCAAATTTACCTTCTTTGATAAAATCGGCAGCAGCCTGATAATTTTGTCCACTGCGGCGTTGCGAGCCAATCTGCAGAATCTGTTTCGAAGACCTTACTGCTTTCAATGCTTCATTGGCATCATCCATGGTTTCGGCAAAAGGTTTTTCGCAATACACATCTTTTTTGTTTTTAACAGCTTCTATGGCGTGCAATGCATGTGCAAAATCTGGCGTACTGATGATTACGGCATCAAGATCTTTCAATGCATAAAGTTCATCATTGTTTTTACAGGAAGTAATGCCATGGCCAATTTTGTTTTTAATGTGTTCAGCACCTAAATCTCGCCGATAATTCCATAGGTCAGAAAGGGCAACAATATCAAAATTAAGTTCTTTGTTATGGTTTAAAAAACATGGAAACAGCGTATCTTTAAAACGATCGGAAAAACCAACCACGCCAACCCTAACCCGATCATTGGCACCAATAATATTCGCATAACTCTTGGCCGACATCCCAAAAGTACCTACATAAGTTCCTGCTGCAGCAATTGCCGCTTTTTTTATAAAGTCTCTTCTCGATTCTTCCATTATGCTCATTATTTAAGTATTTTGATTTTAATGTTTCTGTACGAAACACTGTTGCCGTGATCCTGGATCAGGATATGTCCCTTTTTAGCTTCTCCGAAGTTTTTCCATGTTTTATATTTACTTCCAGCCACCAGTTTTCTAAAATCTTCTGACCCGCGCTCATATTCCACTACTTTTACGCCGTTTAACCAATGTTCTACATGGCTGTTCGGATAAACACGAATCTCACCACTATTCCATTCGCCAATTGCTTTAATTACCGAAGCAGGTTTGTTTGATGGAATAAGATCATATAAAGAGGCAAGCTTTCGGTTACCGTTTTTGCCCAGTTTAGCATCAGGATGTTTTTCATCATCCAGTACCTGGAACTCAAGGCCAATGCCAGACAGATTGGTTTTTTCTTCTTCAGTTACAAAATATTTTATACCACTATTAGCACCTGCAGTAAGTTTGAAATCGAACTTTAATATAAAGGCCGAATATTCATCCCTGGTTACGATATCGCCGCCCGAACCTTGCTCTTTTCCATTGGATGCCAATACCGTTAAAACTCCATCTTTCATCTCCCAGCCTTTGGCAGGGAACTGTGCTTTAAATATCGCACGCCAACCGTTTGCATCCTTGCCGTTCCACAGCAGCTTATACCCTTCCTTTTTTTCGCTTTTGCTGAGTATATTTTGGGCATAAGTTAGGTTTACAAAAAAAATGCCCAATATTAGCATGTAAATTAACCTGTAGTTTTTCATTGAATTTAATTTATAGTTATTTTATGTGTTTAAAGATTTACAGTTAATGGTGTGGCCGCCTAAAGAACAAAAACCACAATAAGTATCATAGCGCTTCATTGGTATCCGCTTGCTGGTTATCATAGCATTTACAATATGATTTGATTTACGGGTTTATAATTGGTTATCATGCCAAAGTAAGCCAATGGACCTTGTAAAATATGTTCAATTTATTGTTGATTTGTCTCATTTTACCTGATCGAAAACCGAAAGAAAAGAAGAATCGCCGGATAAAAATCCCGTTTACAAAAAAACACAGGCAAAAAGGCAAAAACAAACTAAAACATTAAAAATCAACAATTTAAACAAAACAAATAGCTATAAACAGATTAAAAAAAAGTAGGTTGCACCACGGGGATTAGGAATAAAACATTCATTTATGCGCGGCGCTCTAACTTTGGCTTCCCTTTCTCCCTGTGTATAATTGTTTATTTTCGGAAAAATAACCAAATATCAAAAAGACAATTTATACCTTGAAATACATGATCACTTTTCGATTATCTACATTTTTAAAAAAATATGCAAACGGTGTCCAACCAGCAGAAAAAACGAATAAAATAGCCACAAAAAAGTCCTATAGCTTAACAATACAAACTTTGGGCACTTGCCTGGTTTATTTACTGATGAGCTTTTACCTGTTTTCCTGCGGGGTAAAAAAAACACAGACCGAAAATTCCAACACTGATGGCGCTGCGCACCTCTTGCTAAACCCTGCCCTGCCAGGCGATAATCCGGATCCTTCTATCATCAGGGTTGGAAAGGTGTATTACGCCACTTCTACTACAAACGAGTGGGCTCCTTATTTTACTATATATAAATCAACCGACCTTAAAAACTGGAAACTGATCAACCATGTTTTTCCGGATGGATTTAAGGACATGAAAAACCAATGGGGCGAAAATAACTTTTGGGCATCGGAACTGGTCTATGATCAGAAACAGCACCGGATTTATGCCTATTATACAGCGCACAACAGGGAAACAAAAGGTAATCCGGGTTTGCAATGCGGCACAGCCTGGATTGATGCAGATAAAATTGAAAGCGGTAAATTTACCGATAACGGTCCCGTTATTATTGAAGATGAATGTGGCGCAATAGATGCGTTTGAATTACAGCACAATGGCAAAATTTATGCTTTCTGGAAAAATGACGGTAATGGCTGTGGCAAAGAAAGCTGGATCTGGAAACAGGAAATTAACGATAGCCGGACAAAATTACTCGGGCAAAAGAGCAAAGTATTCACCAATAGCCAGCCATGGGAAACCGGATTGGTTGAAGGCGCCTGTTTTTTTACTTTGGGAGAATATGTTTACAGCCTGTATTCTGTTGGTGGCTGCTGTGATGCAAAATGCAATTACAAAACAGGAATTGCCAGAACGAAAGACCTGAACAGTGGTGTTTGGGAAAAATACAGCAACAACCCGATAATGGTGAGTAACGATAAGTGGAATTGCCCCGGCCATGGCACAGTGGTAAAAACTGCAAACAACAGGCTATTTATGTTATACCATGCATTTAACAAAAGTTATGATGTTTTTGTAGGCAGAGAGGGCATTATAGAAGAATTAATTGTTGGTGCTGATGGCTGGCCTGTATTGCATAATGCAACCCTCCCCAACCGTCCTAAAGCCGACCTTAATTTTGTCGACAATTTTGAAAACGATCAAAAACTTGATCTCGCCTGGCAATGGCCTTCCAAATCGCCAAGGCCATCGATGTTTTTTGATAAAGGATTAAAATTAGCAGCATCTGATGAAAACCACGCACTTGGCACCTTTCTGGGTCAGTACATTAAGACGGTAAATTTTAGCATCAGTACCGAAATAAAGCCTGATGCAGCAAAAGCAGGCATTTGCCTTGGCGGTGCCATTTTTAAAAGCAAGTGGCCTGGCGAACTTGGTGGAATAGGCATTACAGCCTCGAAGGATGGCTTTGTTGTTTTTGACAACTTTGAAGGCGCATATAAGATTCTTAAAACATCAAAAGAAAATTTAGCTGGCCCAGTGCAATTGAAGATGCAGATCAGCAATGATGGGAAACAGATAGAATTTTTCCATAAAAAACAAGGAGCAGAATGGCTTAGTTTTTATCGCACAGATTTTCTGGCAGCCAAGTATGTGCCTTGGGGAATGGGATACAGGGCTGGTATTGTGGTAAAAGGAGATCGTTCACAAACAGGGACTTTTAACAGCTTTAGATTAATGAATAATTAATGATGCCATTGAAAGCGGAATTATTTTCGGCTTGGAAATGTGTATATTTAAGAATCATTAAAATTCAATTATTCTATCACTAACAGACTTAAATATAAAGATCGTCATCTCGACCGCAGTGGAGAGATCTTTGTCCATGGCTCGGGCTTGCCTCGGTTAGCCACCGAAGGGCTCTTACTTTTTCCTTGATGAAAAAGTAACAAAAAATCAAGGCTTGGATCTGATGTCGGATAAATTCGTCAAAGCTTTTTTGGTCGCCAGCACAAGCCCCCGATGAAAAATCGGGTAGGGCGTGCTGCCTCAGGGTAGTGGTAGGTGAAAGGGCTTGCAAAAGCTTTAACGTTTTCTCCTACCCTCATATCCTAGGCCGAATAGCAGGGAGCAGAGGAATATTACGCGTAATTTCCACCGCGATCAATCCGTCCTCTCGACCGAAGCAATGCGAAGTGGATGACGATTCCATTATATAGCTGTCATCCTGAGCCTGCCGAAGGACTTGCTTAAATTTCTTGCCCCTCGCTGGCTGCATTTTCAAATTGCCTTTTCAGTTCATTCAATGCTATTATTGAGGCATATGGCAATAAAACTATGATTAAATGATATAGAAAAGCATTGGTCTCTTAACTAAAAAGGCCGTAACTAAAGGCTACGATCTAATTCTTAATACATGGTTTCTTATATTTCACACGGAGCACGCGTGCTGGCTGGGTTTAGTGTTATATAGAAGTCAAGTTTAAAAAACTTGACTTCTATAAATTACCAACTACCATTGAATCTGCTGATCCTGATCGGGTATCAATGTATTCAGGTCGCGCTGCATGGATAATGTACCATCTACTTTATATTTTAACCTTTGTCCGGGTACTGTGGTGTAATCCTCAAACTCGTAGGATAAATAAAGCGTGGTATAAATATGTTTCAGGTAGGGAAGTTTTGGGTCCCAGGCTTCATCTCTGGTATAATAAGATTGTGCTGCACCAACTTTAAATTTATTGTTTACGGTATTATCACTCCAGATTTCTAACTTTTTCTTCTGGATATCGATATTCTGATCGGTAAACTTAATAAATACCTTATAGTTTTTGCGGTCCAGGTAATCAATATCCCTGATTCCGGCATACAGAAAAATAGTTTTATCATCCACCACAAAAGTTCGGTGGGTATTAAGGGTTAAGGGCTCAGTATCCCCGTCGAGAAATATTTTATACAAAGTACCACCATATTCGCCAGAATAATCATTAAAGGGCGTAATCCGCAGCATAGCTCTACGATAGTATTTTTGTGGATTAGCCTGATAATCATAAGCAGGATCGTTTAAAATCTGTAACGGTAATACCCATTTATCAGATTGATCCAGATCTCCCAAAGTAAAATCGATGGGTACAGTAACCGTGCTCACCCCTGCCGGCACATCTATGGTTTGGGGCATGGTATAATACTTTTTATCCAATTGTTTAAAATACAACTCCTGCCGGTGCCCATACTGCTCCTGATTTAATTTTGCCAGCGTATCAGGGTCTAAACCGAGATGTATGGTACGGTTTTTTAGATTTGGTGTAGAACCACTGATGATAATCGGAAGGTTAAACCTCACCTTCCCGGTGGCATTATAACGTAAATAACTCCAGCTTACCCCCTGGGCAGTCGGATTTGATTTAAATGATGCTGTTTGGACGAATTGTTCTTCTTTCCATTCATCATTACATGAAACAAAGCATACCGCTGTTGTTATCAATAAAAATAGAATATATATATACTTCTTCATTTTTTGCAGATTATGATTGTTATTCAGGATTTGTCCAGCCCGGATTTTGTGTCAGGTATTTGTTGCGCTTCAATTCGTCAAAATGAATTGGCCAAAACCACATTTTGAGCGTAAAAATGGAAGGTAAGGATGGTGTTTCAACCACATTATGGAAAAGGTCTGCCTGCGCTTTAGTGGCATAGGCATTGTAACCATAAACTGGCGCCGACTCTTCCGATTGTGCATCGGTCCAACGGCGCAGATCAAAATAGCGATGCCCTTCGGCAAATAACTCTACCTGGCGTTCTCTCTTCAATTTTATACGAAATCGATTTGGATCAGCATAAACATCTCCCGGATAATCGGCTAACCCGGCACGGATGCGGATCGGCTGGATTCCTCTTTTCATTTCAGAAATATTCCTTGAAATTACCTGTGTTTTACTTCCATCCCACGATGGGATGTTATAAGATCCGTTCAGTTCATTTAAGGCTTCTGCATAAATCAGTAATACTTCTGCATAACGGATAGCAGGATCTACTTTTTGCTTCATACGGGTTTGATCATAAGCGGTAACAGCCACATTACTGATATCATCCGGATGCACATATTTTTTAATGCCCACCCCTGTACGTGGCCAGTAGGTAGTGTTTTTATAACCATTAGGATCTCCACGGTAGTAGAATATCTGAACATTACTTTTTTCATCTCTTACGCTTTCTGCATTGAGGAGATTCCAGGTAGAACCGTTATACGATACTGAAGCGTAAAAGCGGGGTTCGCGCTGAACGAACTGTTTATTTACCCCAACGCCCAAAGGCCCTAATTCGGGGTATTTGGTCAGTTCCGTCTGCGTTACAAAACCCGTTGTACGGGGCTGGGTATTATAGCGGCCTTCATAACCCTGTCTGCCGGCATACATGCTGTTCATTCCTGGTATATCGCTGCCATCATTCATGGCATAGGCATCAACCTGCTTTTGGGTCATGCCATGCGAATTGTAGCCCTTGCCCTCCAGGCGCGGCAACTGATGCAGTACCAAAACGTTTATGCCTTCGCCCCCCTGGTTTTGGCCATGGGTGAAAATCAGTTCAGGATTTTGATAGGCAGGAACTGTTCCGTTAAACAAAGCACGGTACGACTCATAAGGATCGATATCGCTCCAACCCGAAGGCCAGGCACTATTAGAAAAATTACTGTCAAATGGAGGCGTAACGGTTGCCGGATAAGCAGCATCGCCGGTTGTTTTTTTATAAGCAACGTATAAACGGTATTGGCCCATATCCATTACATCCTTGGCAGCAGCAGCAGCCCTGGCCCATTTGGATTCATCATAGGTTCGGGAAAGTAAGGGTTTCCCATCTTTGGTAACCAGTGCCGCAGCTACATCGGCAGGTGCTTTTCCGTTGGCCAGCGGACTTGCGGCATACAAAAGTATGCGGGCACGGAGCGCTAAAGCTGCACCTTGGGTTGGCCTTGCCAGCTGTTGTATCCCCTGCTGAAGTGAAAGTCCTTTGGCGGCTTCTACCAGTTCGTTCGAGAGGTAAACGGCACATTCTTCATAGGTATTCCGTGGCTGTGCAATTTCATCATACTCTTTGGTGTAATCAATCCCTTCATTGGGTACAATTGGCACCGGGCCATAGGTACGTAACAGTACCCAATAAAAGTAGGCTCTTAAAAAGCGTGCCTGCCCTTTGAGGTTTGCAATTTCCTTTGCTGTAAACTGCTTATTGATATCGATATTATTAATAAATATAGAAGCCTGACGGATGCCTTTATAGGCCACGTTCCATATTTCTTTGCTTTCGCCGTTCAATCCGTTTTCAGTGTATTGTCCGTTTTTCCATCTTTTGTATCCGTCGCTTTCATCGCCGTAATACATATCATCCGCAAAATTAAAGGGCACATATTTTTTACTGCTTACATCCTGCATAAAATTACTACCCAAAAAAGAGTAGGCCTGCGCCAACCATCTGTTTGCATAATCGGTATTGGTAAAAACCTCTTCTGTGGTTAAACGCTCATCAAAGAGGTAATCAGAGTCGAGATATTTTTTACATCCGCCAGCAATTAAAACAATACCTGCGAAAGCTAAAACGATAACTATTTTTTTCATATTCTTCTTTGCTTATAAATTAACTGATACGCCTAATGACATTGTTCTGCTAAGCGGGTAAACTTTTCCTGTTGAACTCCCTAATTCCGGATCCCACAGTTTAAATTTGGTAAATGTGAGCAGGTTGGTGCCGATAAAAAAGAAACGCACGTTATTGAGGTGAGCCTTGTTTACCAAGGTTTTAGGCAGCGAATAACCAATATCCAATGTTTTTAAACGCAGGTAAGAACCATCTCTTAGCCAAAAGGTAGATGCACGATAGTTATTGGCATTTGGACCGTAGGTTAAACGGGGATAATCGGCGTTGGGATCTTCATTTTCACCTAATTTCCAGCGGTTGCTATTGGCTACATCACTCAGGATATTTCCCCAATTCTGACCTAAGCTGAACATATAAACCGACGATCCGTTAATAAAATAAGTAGACTTTCCTACACCCTGAAAATGCACATTGATATCAAGACCTTTCCAGCTCGCCGAGAGCCCAAATCCGTAGGTAAGATTTGGTCTGGTTGTTGCGCCAATGGCCACAATATCATTATCATCGATAATACCATCGCCGTTAATATCCTTGTATTTAATATCGCCCGGCATTACCTCACCAAAGGATTGTTTCGGACTATTGCGGATATCATCATAATCTTTGAACAGGCCTAAATCCATCAGCCCCCTGGCTTGGTCTACCCGATGGCCTTCCTGAAGCTTGTAAGTGTAAATCGTATTTTCTTCATCTCTTTCCAGTATTTCATTTTTGCTATAAGTAACATTGCCGCGTAAGGTGAGATCTACATTGCTTACCTTTTGTTTATAAGTAAAACTGCCATCAAATCCAGCTGCTTTTACCTCGCCCACATTGGCAGAAGGATTATTCTCCAAACCGACGTAGCCAGGAAGAAAATTTCGGCTCATGTAAATTCCATCACGGCGTTCTCGGAAATAATCTACCGAGCCACTAAATTTGTCATGGAAGAGTGAATAATCAATCCCCAGATCTTGCTTGGTGGCAATTTCCCAGGTAACATTGGGCGAGGCTACTGAAGAATAACGGATACCTGTCCATGGGTTTGAAGAATCAAAATCACCAAAGTTGTACCCTCCTGCAGCCATCTGCTCTAAAGTATAGAGATAAGGAAACCTGATATCACCTAAGTTGTCGTTCCCTGTTTTCCCGTATGAATAACGCACTTTAAACATATCTACCCATCCCAATTTTTTCACAATGGGTTCTTCTCCGATATTCCATGCTCCGGAGATGGCCGGAAAAAATCCGAATCTGTAGTCTTTGTGGAAATTTTCAGAACCTGTGTAACCGAAATTGAAATCAACATAATAGCGCGATTTCCAGTTGTAGTTGGCTCGTCCGGCCAATCCCTGATTCCGCCGTGCAATTCCGTTTTTTAAATCCGAACCTATATTCTGGGTAAATACCTTCGATGCCTGACTATACTTAACCATGGCTCCAAAATTATGTTCGCCTATGTTATTGTTATAATGTGTTTCCCATTCAAAGAACTCACGTTTATCGCCGTCGGAACCAGAAGTTTGTGTCATTTTCTGTTCTTCTTTTATGCGTTTAAATACCAGGTTGCCTTCGGTATCGCGGTAACGGTTGGCGCTCCACAGTTCAGGAAACTTGTAACGTTTGATATAATTATTGTTATAAGTATCATAACCAAAGCGGCCAACAAAACGGAGACCTTTGGTAATGAAATCCAGACCCTGGTTCAGATTCAATGTGGTTTGGATGTTATTGCTCCAGCTTTCGTTATAACCGGTCATGGTACCCTGTACCCAGGGATTAAAGCGATCCATATCATTGTCTGGATTGGTATCGCCATCATCACTTGCAGGAATCTTCCCGTCTGAATATACCAGTGGAGAGGTAATTGCATTGTATCCCATCAGCGCCGTCCATATGGCATCACTGCCCACTCCAGGGTCATTTTGTTTCCGTAACGAACCCGAAACACCCACTGTGAGCAAGGTAGATTTGGTGATATCCATATCCACACTCAAACGGTAAGTATATTTATTAAAACTGGCGTTGGTATTGTAGTCTTTCAATGCATCGTCTACCTTATACATGCCCTGCTGGTTCTGGTAGCTTCCGGATAAATAATAACGTGCAGTTTTTCCACCTCCGCTTAAATTGATCATACTGCGCTGGCTCTTTGCTGCATCACGCAACACCACATCCATCCAGTTTACATTGGGGAACAGGTCGGGGTCTAAGCCCAGGCGTAGTATTTCGAGTTCTGGCCTCGAAAAAAGAGGCTCCTGATTTCTAACAATTTTTGCCTCATTGGCCATCGACGCATACGCGTAGCCATCTACAAATTCAGGGAGTTTGGTAAGTGTGTTATAAAAGCCTTCTACTTTTGCATTAATATTTACCTTACCTTCCTTGCCACGTTTGGTTTTGATTAAAATTACACCATTTGCACCCCTGCTCCCATAAATAGCCGTTGCTGAAGCATCTTTTAATACGGAAAAGGATTCCACATCTTCCACATTGATTTCGTTCATATCACGTTCAAAACCATCAATCAATACCAGCGCTGCATTACTGGCTCCGAAAGTAGAAATACTGCGCACCCAAAATTCTGAAATGCTGCCCGGGCGCCCTGAAGTTTGCATGGCCTGAATCCCTGGTACCACACCTGCCAGCGCATCTGCCATTGATGTAGACGGATTAGATTTAAGCCGGTCTACATTTACAGTTGTAATGGCCCCTGTGATTGATATCTTTTTTTCTGCACCAGTACCGGTAATTACCACCTCATTGAGTACACTGGCATCTGATTCTTTCAGGCTAACATTTACAACACGCTGCTCTTTTACCAATACCTCCTGTTTTTCGTAACCCACGTAAGTAAATACCAATGTTTGGTAAGGAGGCATTTTGATACTGAATTTCCCATCCCCGTCGGTAATTGCCCCCAATCCGGGCAGGTTGGCAACAGATATACTTACCCCTGGGATGGGCAGTTTGCCAATGTCGGTTACCGTTCCCTTTACTGTTACCTCTTGTGCGAAAACATTAAGGGAGACACCAATCAGCACCATACACGTTAGTAAAATTAATCTCATCATTATATATTTGGTCTTCATCAATTATTCTTCTTTAGCTATTTTGCGGATAAGCCAATTGCCGGTATCACCGATATAAAAACATTTTTTCACATCATCATAGGCAATGGCCTGCGGGTTATTGAAACGGGCTTCGGTACGTAAATCGCCATCGGCATAACCGCTTGTACCATTGTTCCCACGCCCGGCGAATGTACTTACCCTTCCTTGTGGTGTTAAAATGCGTACCGCATGGTTGGCCTTATCGCAGAAATAGAAGTCGTACTGGTCACCTCCCGCTGTTTCATATGCTGGATTTTTAACAAATACCCCCTGTACAGGATTGTTCAAACGTGCATTAGTGCCAATTCCGTCGGCATAACCTGCTGTACCCGCTGCACCACAGATGGTATATGGCGTTTTGAAGGTTTTCTTGTCACGATCGTAGTCGGTACGCATGATAAAATGTTTTTCAAACTCGACCAGATAGGCATAATCTCCGGAGGGGTGCATCACCATGTAAACGGCCACAGCACTATAAGGATTGGAGAACACCAGTTTATCTTCTTTGGTATTGAAGTCATACCTGCGGATATCGCCCGCTCTAAACCGCGAATAGTACAACTCTCCATTTTGCGGATGAACTATTGTACCGTTTACACCCCGTGCATAAACCTCGATTGCTTTTTTCTGAACAAACTTAGATTCACGGGTGAACAGATAATTGCCATTTTTGGTGTCGCTGGAATGGTTGTGAGAAACAATCATGTCCTGATTTCCGTCCATTCTCCAGTTTAATATCGATACCCTATCGAGATCCGTCCTGAAGTAACTCACATATTGCTTCTCGAAATCAATCAGACGGCAACTGTTTACATCGGCAGAGAAATAGAGGTGGTTATAGTTTTTAGGATCGAAAGTGAGCCATAGTATGCCCTTAAATCCACCACAATCGTTAAAGGGGCCTTCTTTTTCCTCAAAATTAGTTGGCACCTGATAGTATTTACCTAAAAAGGTAGAAACGAGCAGTTTTCTGGTATAAGAAAGCGGTTCTTTTGAGGCACCATGGGCCAATTCCTCATTGTTACCACCGAGAACACTTACTTTTATATCGCCGGCATAGGCCTTTTCTGGAATGATGCAATAAATGGCATTATTTTTTACACCGACAACTTTGGCTGGCTTTCCTCCGATCATCACTTTTATTTTGGAAAGATCGTTCCCGAAATTTTCACCATATATCACCAGGTTATTTCCTACACTTCCGGCTTTAGGGTAAAAATCGCTGACGGTTACGGGCTTAGATGGATCGTAACCAATTTCTTGCGGCAGTTCATCATGTTTACAATGTGTTAAGGAAAGCGCAATCAACCCGAACAGCACCCAACAGATTTGCCAATGCCTGGTTTTAACCTTGTTTTTAATTTTCATATACATATTGCTTTTATCCGGATTTTAGCCGGGTTACACTGAATTTTATTATTTCTTTCCCACGCTGAACACTAACTAATAGTGGTTGTGGCATTGCTGTAAAATTTCGAAATCGCTGGATCGTAATACCCTCAAGCTGACAACATGAAGCAATATTTCCATGGAATGGGCATAGCAATGTCCTTCGGCGTTACAACTGTAGTGCCGATCACGGATCAATAAAGCCCGTTACCTTCTGCAGAAAACATTATTTATCAAGCTGGCAGGCCCACAACATGGTGCAGGATATGCTTACCCTTCTTGTTTAGTCAATGGTGTTTTAGATCAGCTAAATCAGTAAATCGTTTTATTGTTAACAGCAATAATTTTGATCCATTAATAACATCTGATTGGCACTATACTGCAATCTAATGTTCCACTGCATGCAGCGTTATTACTACTAAAATTGGCCTATTTTAGTATTTGCTTACAGGATCAATACGGATTTGTTTTTCTGGTACGAGGGATGTATCTGGAACTGATAAGTATTTATTTGAGCATAGCATCATTTTAGTTTTAATTTCCCTGATTCATTGGTTTTAGATAAATTACTGATTATCAATCGTCTGAAACAAATAATTTGTATCTCATAAAAAAGTATTAAAACTGCAAAAGCATAGTGTTGCTGGTGGAAGAAATTTGCAGTAAGGTTTGTTATTTGGTTAATTGAAATCAAAGTAAAGGAATAGCGCCATTATTATCTGTTCAACTTTTTGTCGATTTGTCTCAAATTGTTAAATTGCTATACGCACAGACTTAAGGTAACTAACTGTAAATTAGCTCCTACTCTTAACAGATAAGCTTCTGAAAACCATTTTAGGCGCTTAAAAAGTTTAATTATCCCTCCATCCATGAAAATTTAAGGGAGGAAAAATTAGCCAGGTGTGATTGGCGACGTCTTAGAAAGCCAAAAGGAGATAAAGGCGCTCATAATTTTTTAAACCTTTGAACACCAACAATCTCCTACATACCATAGTATTCAGTTTTAAAAAGCATTATCTTTACAAACAATCGAGATATGAATGTAATTGAAAGAAATAATGTAATTGTCAAAGGAGCTGGCGAGAAAGTGATGATGTTCGCACACGGTTTTGGCTGTGATCAGAATATGTGGCGTTTTGTTTATCCTGCTTTTGAGGCAGACTACAAGATTGTATTATTTGATCATGTTGGTGCTGGTGGCTCAGATCTTTCTGCTTATTCATACGAGAAATACAATAATCTTAATGGCTACGCCCAAGATATTGTAGAAATTGCAAATACGCTGGATTTTAGAAATATGGTTTTCGTCGGGCATTCGGTGAGCGCAGTCATGGGAATTATTGCAGCAGAAATTGCTCCTGAACTTTTCAAATGCCTCATTCTGGTTAGCCCCTCTCCATCTTACATCAATCAGGATGATTATGTAGGTGGCTTTAACAGAGCAGAAATTGAAGAATTACTCGAATCCCTGGACAACAACCACCTTGGCTGGTCTATGGCCATGGCTCCGGTTATTATGGGAAATCCAAACAGGAAGGAACTTGGGGATGAATTATCCAATAGTTTTTGTAAAACAGATCCTGAAATTGCCAAACATTTTGCCCGTACTACCTTTCTGACAGATAAACGTGACATTTTAGACAAAACAAATGTGCCCGCATTAATTTTGCAATGCAGTAATGATGTGATCGCACCTGTTGAAGTAGGTCACTATATGCACAGGCATATGCCGGGAAGTAAACTTGTTGTTATGGACGCCACTGGCCATTGCCCAAACTTAAGTGCTCCTGAAGAAACAATTGCAAACATGATCAGCTATCTTAATGGATAATAACCATATCACTCACTTATCACCCTTAGCAAAAGATTTTGACGATTTTTTTGAAACCGCGCTATGCGGATTTGTGATTACTGATGGGGAGGGAAAAATTGTCCGCGTAAACACCCGCACGGCACAATGGTTAAACAGTACTCCCGATCAATTTCAGGGCAAACGTTTTTCTGATCTCCTAGCCGTTGGAGGTAAGATTTATTTCGAGACCCACCTTTGGCCATTGTTGCGGATGCAAGGGTATTTTGATGAAGTAGCTGTAGAACTTGCCAATTCAGGTCATGGAAAAATGCCCGTTTACATTAACGGCTATGAAAGAAAAGGAGACAATAACCAACCTATTTTCATGCGGTTTACCTTGTTTAAGGCGTCAGACCGGAGACTGTATGAGGAAAATCTCCAGATTGCAAAACAGCTCGCCGAAGATAAGTTAAACATTGAACAGAAAAACGCCAAGCTCAGGGAACAGTTTATTGCAGTTTTGGGCCATGATCTGCGTAATCCGCTAGGTGGAATTATGAGCGCAGCTCAGCTGCTTGCAAGAACCGATATTAACCAGCGGGAAGAAAGGCTTGTTAATATCATACAATCGGGCTCTAAAAGAATGTATGAGATGATCAACAACATCATGGATTTTGCACATGGCCGTTTAGGTGGAGGCATTCCCGTAAACCCCGTTATTGTTGATCTTGAAGCGCTGCTCAACCAGATAAGTGACGAATTAAAGGTAGCATGGCCTGATAGACATATTGAATCAGATTTCGAAATTAGTGAAACTGTAGAATGCGATCCCTCACGCATCTCTCAGTTAATATCCAACCTGCTCGCGAATGCCATTACCCATGGTTCGACTGAAACCCCTATTGTGTTTAAAGCGTTGGTAAAAGACAACTTTTGGGAGGTTTCCATCTCCAATAACGGAAGCCCAATCCCTGAGAAGGCTATGGCACACATTTTCCACCCATTCCATAGAGAAGGTGCACAATCAAGTCAGAACGGTCTTGGACTGGGATTATATATTGCTTCAGAGATAGCAAAGAGCCATAATGGAACGCTGACTGTCACATCAGACTATCAAAAAACGTGTTTTACATTCCGTGCCCCTATTGCCAACCAAAGCCTCCCAAACTAATTACTTAGACAGGTTTAGTTCCGCTAGAAACCTACGTTATTTCAGAGATATGAATGGGCTATTAAAAAACGGCATGTTTCCTTGAAAAATACGAATGAAAATATCTAAAAACCTTATTTACATTAAAACCAACAAATGTAAACCATTTCTGAAACAGGAATAACAGTGGATACCTGCCCTGTGCATAATGCCAGCAGGCGTATGAGTGGATAGCCTGGCTGTTGCCAAAAAACACAAACACAGCAAGCTTATAAACGCAAAAAGCCACTGATTTATACCAGTGGCCTTATTTCCCAAAACAGTCTCCTGTTTTATTTTGCACTATTTTTTTTCTCGGTAACCTCAGCCCTGATCTCTTGGGCAAGGTTTTTAAGGTCTTGCATTGCCTTACGTACACGTGTACCAGCTGCTCCGTTTCCGCCATCATAAAATTTTGCTACATCAGCCTCAACTGAAGCAATCACTTCTTGTACCTGTTTGAATTTGTCCATAACTGTTTTTTAAAGGGCCAAAGGCCGCTCGTATTAAATAATTTTGTTTTAGGAAACCGTATTCCAGCTCCAAAACTAAACATTTCAATCAAAAAGCGAAAAATAACCCCTGAAAATCGATATTTCAGGATAACTGCTAAACTCAATTGGTCGCTTCGCAACCATCTTTCACTAAAATAAATGTCCGTTCGATGTAGTAATTTAAAAATAGCCTCTATTTAAGCATTCTATATTCTCTACCATAGCGCTTTAATTGATACTTATTTTTAAAATACTTATAATCAAACAGTTAAACCATAAGCATTTTAAAAAAAACAGGCAGATTTCTCTCGATAAATCTGCCTGCTCTAAATTTAGTAGCCAGGGTTTTGATATGCTTTCTTTGCCTCATCAGACATTTGCATGCCATCTATCTGCCCTTGTGGAATTGGACGGAGATAAAGATTTGGAGTAATCGTTCTGGTAACCGTTATTGGTGTATGGTCGCCATATCCTATACCACCAATACTGAAAGTAGTGGATAATTCTGCCCATTTTTGCGTTCTAATGAGGTCGAATCTTCTGTATCCTTCCGCATAATATTCACGCGATCGCTCTGCCAAAATATAATTGATATCAATTGTTGCTGGGGTTGCGGCAATCATGGCTGCACTATTGTCGGCTACTTTTGCCACATTACCATTATTATCCCAACGCCATTTTCCGGCACGGGCCCTTACCACATTGATCAGTTCGCGCGCACTTTTACCTGCTTTGGGTGTAGCACCTTTTACAGCAGCTTCAGCAGCTACGAAGTAAAGTTCAGAAAACTTTGCAATAGGATAAGGCCGGGTACTACCTGCATTTGGCTGACCTAAACCTGTGCCATTATCTGTGCGGTAAGGACCCAGTTTCCAAAGACCCGGATAAACGATTCTGCTTATTCCCGATGGGGAAATTACATAATCTGCCCTTCCTGGCAATGTGCCTGCGCCAACATTACTTGTTCCCGCTCCGCTTGGATAACTCACCGCGCTATTATCAACATCCAGAAAAGTTAAAACGGCATTTCCGGGAACAATAGACAAGCCATTGGCATTAACCAAAGAGGCAGGGGCTGATTCTGGAGGGTTATATCCTTTAGGCCAATTTCCACGATATACCGTTGTAAAGGTACCATCATAACGCGAATCCAATGTTTTATCGGCAAAAGTATTTTTAAACACTTCAATAGGAGGAGCCATCCGGTTCCATGGCCTGCCAAGGTGTTGCTCTGCTTCACGCTGAACCGAACTGATTCCTCCGCTTCTGATATTGGTGTAATTCCAGGTCATCATCCAACCTGCAAAATTATCGGGTGCCCCACCACTACCAAAGGTTAAACTACCGCCATTAAAACGTTCGCTCGTTTGGGTATGATCAGCATATAACAACATTTCTTTGTTACGATCATTCGATCCTAAATTCACATCATAATAGGTATCTACCAAACCGTAAGATCCAGGGCTTTCTATAGCTGCAGTTGAAACATCATAAGCTTGTTGAAAATACCAGTTTGCATCATGCCCGTCAGGATCGGTACGGTTTGCTGCAGGATAGGTTGGAATATTGTTAGGATTTTGCAGCCACCAGCCATAAGTTAGGTAGGCTTTTGCCAAATACAGTCGTGCCAAAGTTTTTGTTACCCCTCCCGTAACGCGGGCTGCAACAGGTAAATCAGCAACGGCAGTCAATAAATCAGGAAACACTGCCTTTGTATATACCTCGGGAACTGTATTGCGAACTGATGTTCTTACGGGATTGGTATTGAATTTAAGTTGCCCGGCACCCAAATCGAGTGGCACGCCACCAAAGGTTTGTACCAATAAAAAATAATCAAAGGCGCGGAAGAATCTTGCTTCCGCAACCAATGAAGAGGCAATACCTGCGGCACTGGCATTCTCAATTACGCCACTTGCTGTATTAATATTCGGAAAGGCTTCTCCCCATAATACGCTACTGGGATAACTTGTAGAAAGTATTGACCCAACACCAGAGCAATCCATATCCTTAAAATTGCCATCAGCATCTTTGCCCCAAGTAGCCTCATCGGTACCGGTAATTAGCGAATTATAATAATAGGCCTGCCCATACATGTTGCGGAGGTGACCGTACATTGCTGTAAGACCACCATTTACGCCTGTTACGGTTTTAAAGTAATCTGGTGTAAAGACGCTGCGGGGTTCTTCTTCAAGAATTTTTTTACAGCCTGAGAAAACGACCATCCCAAGCCAAACGCTCAATGTTATATTTAAATGTATACGTTTCATATCGGTATATTAAAATGTTAAATTAAGACCAGCTACATAGTTACGGGTAGACGGGGTATTGGTACCAATGGTTAAAATTCGCCGCGGATAAACCGATGCTACCGCAGCATTTTCATCGCCGTATGAATTTGTTTCAGGATCCATGCCCGACTCGCGATGATATGGAGAGAACATCACAAAAGGATTTTGAACGGTTAAGTACATCCGGAGCTTCAATCTGGAATCTTTTAACAAACTCCGATTGAAATCATATCCTAAAGAGATGGTCCGGATTTTTAAGAAAGAAGCATCAAAATAACCTAAAGTACTTCCATACTTAGGGTTATCACCGCCTGCAATACCGCCAGGTTTTGGATACTTTGCTCCTGTATTTTCAGGTGTCCAGTAATCAACTTTAACGTTATTTCTTCTACCAGATAAGAGATTCAGGTAGCCGGAAGAACCATATAATGTACTAAGCAAAATTCCACCGTCTTTAAATAATCCTACTACATTAAGGTCAAATCCCTTATAAGCTACTCTGGTATTAAATCCACCTGATAATTTAGGATCCACATCCATGATCTGTCTATCTGCTGCTCCAATCGGTCTTGTTGGTTTGCCGGTTGCATCAAAATCACCTGTGTATTTTACTTTAATCATCCCCACATTACCGCCTGGCTCTAAAACATTCAGATATGGATCTCCGGCCTGCCATAAACCTACTTTTTCAAAATCATAAATGGCATTGATGTTATGGCCCACAAACCAAGCATTCCCTTCGTCTCTGGTTTGGCCTGATGCAAGAGCAACAAGTTTGTTTCGGTTTGCATAAAGGTTAAATCCTACATCCAATGACCAGCCTCC
>Ga0307405_10000049_pt1 | contig 66592 bp, 48 predicted proteins | sample 322Cmetagenome_2_FD_203311 | JGI IMG/M metagenome (GOLD analysis project Ga0307405, IMG submission 203311) | Maize rhizosphere microbial communities from greenhouse at UC Davis, California, United States - 322HYB-C-1 | ecosystem: Host-associated > Plants > Roots > Rhizosphere > Soil | place... | reverse complement strand
CGGTATATTCAATTGGAAGCGGGTGACAATCCGGAATTACATCGCTGGTTTTTTTTACGCCAAATAAACCCGCTGCACGGGCAAATTCAAATACATCGCCTTTGGGGATTTTGCGTTGCTCAACGGCATCAATGGTTTCTTGCTTCGATACCTTTACAGTAGCGGTTGCAATGGCAATCCTTAAGGTGTTGGATTTTTTTGTGATGTTTACCATATTAAATATTTTCTTTCCACTGATGAGTTTCGTCTTCGAATATTTCTTTTCCCCAGATCGGTAATTCTGCTTTTAACCGGTCTACCACTTCAGTACAGGCCGCCATTGCCGGTTTTCGGTGTGCTGATGAGGTGAAAACAAAAAGGCAGATTTCGCCTGTTTTAACTGTGCCCAAACTATGATAAATATGCATGCAATTGAGTGGATATTTTTCGAAGATTTCTTCCCTGATCTGATGCATTTTTTCGAGGGCAAGGTCTTCGTATGCGGTATATGTTATCGCTGCAACAAATTTGCCTTCAATTTCATCTTTTCTCACCTGCCCCATAAAAATACTATGACCACCAATAGCTGTTTTGCTGTTGTGTTTGGCAATAGTTTCGGCTATAAAAGCAGGTTCGATTGGGCCATTTACAAATATGTTCTTTATCTTTTTTTCGCTCATGTTAGGGTTTGAGAAAATGATCTCTCCATTTTACGATACCACCTTTTAAACTGTATATTTTTTTTGCATCACCATATTTTTCCTGCATGGCCTCTGCTGCGGCTACACTTCTGATGCCGTGCTGGCAGATCAGAACCACATGTTTTTGGTAAAATTCTTTACTCATGAAGGCGCCAAATTCTGACATTGGTACCTGCGTAAAAATCTGTTTATCCAGTGTGGGTACTTCGTGCCTTTCGCGTACATCGATTAAAATTGTCGATTCTAACTGCTGAAGTTTAACCAGTTCACTGGCATCAATTTCTTTATATCCCTGTGGCCCTTCGCTCGTATCCTGATAATCCATATTTAAAAATTCATCAACAGTTTTGGGAAGGGTATAACCGTCTCCGTGACTGATGTTGATGGTATATTGTTCTTGTGTAAGTAAGTTGTAACTTAAAATTTTATTGGTGAGCGGTTGCCCGATTTTGGCAATCAGTTTAATGGTTTCAGCGGCAGCCATGGTACCTAATATGCCCGGCAATACACCTAAAACGCCATTTTCGGCACAATTGGCTACTTCTCCTTTATCGGGTGGAACGGGGAAAAGATCGCGGTAATTGGTGCTGGGCGTTAAATGATCAGGGGTGTTAAATATGGCCAGCTGACCCTCAAAACCTGAAACTGCAGCAAATATAAGCGGTTTGTTCAATAGTGCACAGGCATCATTAATGAGGTACCTGGATTCGAAATTGTCTGTACCATCCAATATATAATCGTATCTGGATAGAATATCGAGGATGTTATTTTTCTGCAAACGGATGGGATGACGGATAATCCCGATCTGGGTATTCATCTCCTGCAAGCGCTTTGCTGCAACCTCTACCTTCAGCTTTCCGATATCAGCTGTAGTAAAAAGAATCTGCCTATGTAAATTGGACAATGAAATGGTATCGTCATCAACTAGACCAATATGGCCAATGCCGGCAGCAGCAAGATATTGTAATGCAGGACAGCCTAAGCCTCCAGCACCAATTACCAGTACTTTTGCCCTTAAAAGCTGCTGTTGTGCCTCCTCTCCAAATCCTTTAAGGATAATTTGCCTGTTGTATCGTTCTGCACTCATATCGTTTATCCCCCAGAAAAAGGTGGCATTATGGCAATTGTAGCATTGTTGGTAATTTCTGTATTTTCCTGAATGATATTTTTATTCAAGGCAAGTTTATATTTCATGCTTTTTAAAGCAGGAAACTGATTTTCTAGATACTGTTTAAAAGTATCGGTATCAGTAATGCCATCAACCTCAATATTTTGATTGTTAATAAACTCGGCAATTTTACCAAAACTAATCAATTCGATTTTCATCTGTATATCTTTGTTTTTTATCGGTGATGAAGCTATCATGAGCATATTTTTCATCAGTATATGTTTGTTTTTTAATTGTTATGAAGCTATCATGAGTTTATATGCATTTCTGTTGGTGACTTGTAAACTCATGATGGTTTCACAAGTTTCTATTTGATTTTTGTATTTAAGCGCTCGCAGGCTCGGATTATTACCGTTTGTGAGTGTTTGCTCATGATGGTTTCATGCTGCTAATTTACCTGTAAGATGCTGATTTTACTCAATCCTTTTACAAATCTTCTTCCTGTTGCGAAATCGCTTGGCGTAATAATGGCGATATTTCCTTTTTCAGCTTTTGTAGGATTGGTATCATAACCCGTTAAAACCAGCACTTGATTTCCCGTAGGCGAATTAAAGATTTCATTCCACGAATACACTACTTTATAATTATCGATTGCAGTAAAAACCAGATAATATTCACTTAATGTTTTTGGAGCACTGGTATCTATTTCTACCTTGGCCAAAATATCTTTCAAAAGTACACCTTTAATGTTTTTGATGCTGCTTTTACGCTGCATTAAGTGGTTGAAAATTGTCATACTATCCAAACTAACGGATTTATAAGTGCTTAAATTGTTTAAAGTAATTGTTAATGGAGCTTTAACCTTTCCTTCGACTACAAATTGCTTGCTCTCCTGTGCATTTAGAGCAAAACTTAAAAATAATAAGCCGATGATAAGGAATTTCATATTATGCATGTGTAAATAGTAATTTATAAGCGGCCAGTGCCAATACACAGGCCAGAACATTTTTTAAAACGGTTTGCGGGAATTTTAAAGCGCCAAAATAAGCGCCACAAATGCCACCCACGAAAGCTACGCCAACATAAGCGAGCATGTGGCTGTTAAATTCGAAGCCTTTAATGAGTTGGCCGCCTAAACCAGCAACCGAATTAACAAAGATGAATGCTGCACTGATGGCTGCGGTCTGTTTTTGATCCGTCCATTTTAAAAGCAACAGAATAGGAGAAAGGATAATGCCTCCACCGATACCGATCATACCGGAAAGTAAGCCGATAATACCGCCAATGGCAAGTGATAGCGGAATATTTGATGGTTTGAAATCTTTTGGATCGGTGTTTTTAAAGAAGAAAAAACGGATGACCGGGAGGAGTAAAAGTAGTCCTAAGATCTTTTTATAAATAGAACTTTCGATTACCATCATACCACCCACAAAAGAGAGCGGGATAGAGGCAAGCGCAAAAGGCCAAAAGGTCTTCCACTTAAAATGGCCGCCACGGTAAAACTGGATAAATGAAGTGGAGGAAACAAACAGATTGAGTAATAACGCCGTAGGTTTCATGATGGCTGGCGAAATGGCAAAAATAGCCATCAGCGCGAGGTAACCGCTTGCTCCGCCATGCCCTACTGAGGCATATAAAAAGGCAACTATAAAAAGTAAACAGTAAAAAAGGATGAAACTTTCTTGCATGGTTTAGCTAGGTAAAATCATTACGGTTAGGATGTCGCTTTTTTTAAACTGTTCTTGGGTTTCATCAAGGCAGATCAGACAATTGGCCTGTGCAAATGAACTTAATCGGTACGATTCCTGCGCGCTAAGCGGGGTAACGAGCCCATTTTCATATTTGCCCTTCAGGAAATGGGTTAGTCCTGCGGCTTTGGAATAAGGATGTGTAAGTTTTGCCTGAACCTCAATTACACTATTGCTTTTATGGGATAAGGATTTAATGGATGGCAATACGTAATTATAGTAGCAGCTGAGTACGGATGATGGGTTACCCGGCAGTCCGAATATTAATTTTTGATCTTTTGTGCCAAAAAACAAAGGTTTGCCAGGTTTCTGCTTTACCTTATGAAAAATCTGTTTGATGCCACAATGTGCTGCTGCTTCGATTACAAAATCATAATCGCCTACACTTACACCTCCGGTTAGCAGCACAACATCGCTGCTTTCTATTGCTGTTTGTAATACTTTTTTTAGGATCTCGAGATCATCATCGGCTTCGTAAACAGCAATTTGATCAATGCCTTCATATCTTAAAGCTGCAGAAAGCGAATAGGAATTCGATTCGTACACCTGTCCAAATTCGAGTGTTTTTCCTGGTTGTTGTAATTCTTTCCCTGTTACAATAATCGAAATCTTTGGCATGGGATAAACGCTAACTTTGTTAATACCAATCCCGGCCAGAAAGCCGATAGCGGCAGGAGTGAGCAGGCTCCCTTTTTCCATCGCCAATGTTCCGGCCATAATTTCTGAACCTTTATTCCGTACGTTTAAGCCAAGCTTTAAATTAGAATCCTGCAAGGTGATTTTCCCATCTGTGCGTGTGATTTTTTCTTGCATCACCACAGTATCGGCACCTTCTGGCAAAGGCGCACCTGTAAATATCCTGCTGGTTTCGCCGTTTCGGATGGTCATGGTGGTTGCCGTTCCAGCCGCCATTTCGCCAATTAAGGAGAGTTCTTGTTTGTGATCTTCGAACTTGATGGCATAACCATCCATGGATGATTGGCTAAATGCGGGAATATCGTGTTTAGCATAAACATCAGCTGCAAGAATGTGTCCTGATGCCTTTGCCAAATCGATTGAAATGGGATTGGGTGTTATGATGTGTTTAGAAATGAGGTCTTTTGCTTCTTTAACGCTAATCATGAAAATTTTATCCTCCAATGGTAATCATACTTCTGTTTTGAATGGTGGTCGCATCAATTTTTTCGAAATCGCTTACCAATTGCCCGCCTAATGCTTTCTTTTTGCTCCAAATGGCCGATTGAATTAGTGGAAGCACATCTTCATTTTTCCGCAATGCGGTAAGCAGATCGGTTTCATTATCCGAAAAAAGGCAGTTTTTGAGTTTGCCATCAGCAGTTAAGCGCATGCGGTTACAGGTATCGCAAAAAGGATTGGTCATGGTGCTGATAATGGCAAACGAACCTTCATGACCAGGGATCATGAAACTTTTGGCTGTATCGTGCGGTTCGCCTTTAACAGGTAATACGGTAAAATCTTTTTCAACCACAGATAGGATTTCATCTAAAGAAAACATTTTATTGCTTGTCCATCTGTTACCGCTAAAGGGCATAAACTCAATAAATCTGATCTGGATGGGATTGTGTTTGGTCCAACTGATGAAATCATTGATTTCGTTATCATTAAGCCCTTTCATCACCACCATATTTACTTTTACCTTGATTTTATGCTGCAAAAGCAGTTCGATATTACTGCGTACCTGATGGAAAACATCCCTTCGGGTAATCATAAAGAATTTTTCTGGCTGTAGGGTATCTAAGCTAATGTTGATGGTTTTAATACCTGCTTCTTTTAGCACTGGAAGCATTTCGGCAATGCGGGTTCCGTTTGTGGTAATGACGAGCTCAACCGGAAGTTTGCCCAATGCCGCAATAATTTGGGCTGCATCTTTTCGCACCAAGGGTTCACCACCTGTAAGCCTGATTTTTTTTACGCCATTGGCCACAAAAATTTCTGCCAGCTTAATAATTTCGTCGGTTTGCATGAGCCGGGAGGCAGGGGTGAAGCCGTATTCTTCTTCGGGCATGCAATAAAAGCAGCGAAAATTGCAGTTATCGGTAAGCGATATCCGCAGGTAATCGTGTATTCTTCCAAAAGAATCTGCTATCATTGCTGGCTAATTAAATTGTAATAATCTGTTTCTGTATCAATATCAATTTCTCCTTGTTCAAAAACAACTGTTTCTACATCCTTAGGATATTGTTTGAGTATCTTTTTTGCTCCTTCTGCTCCTGTGAGCGATAAAAGTGCCTCAAAATAATCTTTTTTGAAGAGGACAGGAGTTCCTATCGTTTCGGCATAGGTGCTGGCAATTATATTTTTACCTGTTTCTTTCTGCTTTTCGGTTAAGTTATTAAAGTTACTCATTTTTATAAAAGCCTGGTCGGCTACAGCAATAATGATACTTTCAATTTCGCTATTATTTTTGATCATAGTTGAAAGCCCGGCCACAATGCTCGATGCCATTCCATTTTCCCAACTCTCATTGATAACGAAATTAACCCGATCATTTTGATGCTGGCTGGCTATTTCTTTAGCATTTGCACCTAAAACAACGATAACAGATCTGCAATCTGTTTCTAAAGCTTCATTTACTACGGTTTGCAAGAGTGTTTTTCCTTTGTAATCCAAAAGCTGTTTTGGTCTTCCCAAACGTGAAGAACTGCCTGCTGCCAATATGATAATGCCCGTTTCCATGCTTTAATTGTTTTTTAATTCATAAACATGGATCGGTTTTTTCTTCTCTTTTAAAAATATGGCCGAGGCACCTGTAAAAACAGATTTAATTTCGGCGAGGATAGAGATGGCGATTTCTTCTGCAGTTTCTGCGCCAATATCCAGTCCAACCGGACCATGCACACGTGATTGGTTTGCTGGCGTTTCCAAATCCAGTTCATCTAACATCCTGACAAGCTTTTTCTTTGGTCCCAGTGTGCCGATATATGGAGCGTTTGTGCCCAATAGATACTTAAGTAGTTCGACGTCGTAATTGTAATTATGCGTCATCAATACAAAAGCCGTTTGTTCATCTATCTGAATTTGAGCTAACACATTTTCAGGTTTGCTCACTAAAACCTTGGTTGCATTTGCAAAACGTTGTGGCGTAGCATGCGTAGGTCTTCCATCTATCACAGTTACATCCCAGCCTAACAGGTAAGCCATTTCGGCTAAAGGCTGTGCATCATTGCCTGCGCCTGCTATAATTAATGAAATTGGGGGGTGGATAAACTCAAGAAAGGCATCAATCTGTTGGTTGTCAAAATTATAAGCTTTAATTGCGGTGGTCTTATGTTCAGAAACTTCCAGGATATTTTTAATTGTCTCATTAAAGATCGCTTCGGGGATTTTAGCTAGAATAGGTTCATTTCTAAAAAGCATACTTGTACCCAACTGCAACTTATCTGTTAGGGAAAAAAGTATTGCTAAAACTGCATGCTCCCTTTTGCCTTGCAACGCGGTTAAAATAGCAATGGGATTTAGTTTATCTGCTTCTATAATGGGTTCGAACAAAATATGTACAATGCCATTGCAGCCAAGCTGGACGCCAAATTTGGCATCATCTTCGTCAGTAGTATCATAAGTAATCAGCTTGTTTTCTTGCTGTACAATTGCGGAAAGTGCTTTTCGCAACGCATCGCCTTCTAAACAACCGCCACTAATGGCGCCTGTTAACTGACCATCTTCAGTAATCAACATTCTTGCACCAGGTCTGCGGTAAGAAGAACCCTCTACCTTAACTACCGTAGCAAGGGCTGTTTTTTTCTTTTCCTTCGTTGCTTTTTGATATGCCTTTATGATATCGGTAATTTCTTTCATTAGGGATTGATGCAATAGAGGATGCAATTTAATGATAATCTATTACAAAATAGCCAAAGCAAAAGGAAGATGTAGCCTTTAAAGAAGTATTACGAATAAAAAGCTTGCATTTTTTGATTCTAATTTGGGCAGTCAGATGTTACCAACTGACTGATAAAGTAAACTAAATGCTTATTGTCTCTGAGAAAGAGATTAAGTGTCAGATTGTAATATCTGACACCGCTAGAATATGATATCCAGGCTTAAAAAGGCTCGGAATGAAAAATTTCGAGGTTAATACAGCGCAAACCAATACTGTTAAAGAGTTCGGTGATTTCTTTTGTCCAATCTCTTGGAGAATCTACCCGAAGGATTTTATCAGAATCCCATAAATCGATATTCCATTTAATTTCTTTGAACTGGCTGTTCAGCAATGGGCTGATTACGTTTAACTCGTTATCCGTGGATACATTTGTTTTGAAAACGGCTATCATATAGAAAAGTTTTTAGGTTTGTTGGAACTGTAGACGTACAACTTTAGAAATTACTTTAAATAGGATTGATTTTTTTATCTTTTTATTTGAGCCAATATCTTTGGTAGCTTTAACGATATGAGCCCTGCTAAAAAATAAAATAATTTGTAAGGATGTTTCACCTCATGCGACAAAGCAATTGTGGAGTATATTTATATTAGATAATGGTAAAAGATGCAAAACGAAACGGATAAGGAATATACAATCAAGAACCTTCATTCAGACCCGCTGAGCTGGGTAGAAAAATATGCCGATTATCTGTACGGCTTTGCAATGTCGAGAATAAGAGATGAAGATGTAGCCAAAGATTTAGTTCAGGATACCTTTTTGGCAGGTTTGCAAAGATTAGACGGTTTTCAGGGGAATAGTAAAGAGAAAACCTGGTTAACAGCAATCCTTAAAAATAAAATAGCCGATTTTTACCGAAAACGTTCTTCCTATAATTTAAAAGGACTAAGTGCAGAAGATACAGTTCAGGAGTTTTTTGACGCGGAATCAGGACATTGGACGGAAAAAGATTATCCCCGGGCATTTGGTCTGGAAGTAGATAACCCTTTAATGATGAAAGAACTGGGTAGTATATTAAATGAATGTTTGGCTAAACTCCCTGGATTATGGTTTTCTGTATTTTCGATGAAACACATGGATGATCTTGCATCTGAGCTGATCTGTACCGAACTTAAACTCACAGCGGCTAATTTCTGGGTAATTATGCACCGCACAAAACTTAACCTGAGGGCCTGCCTTCAAAAAAACTGGAACTGATATGACGAGCGCGCTAAAAAATATAATCTATAACTGTAGACAAGCTACTTTTTTGATTGAAAAAAGAATTGCCGGAAAAATTACAGCTGCCGAAACACTACAATTGCACGTACATTTGGCAGGTTGTTCAGTATGCAAAATTTATCAGCGTCAGAGTATATTGATTAATAAGGTGTTTGTAGGTTTTGAAAGCAGCGATTTTAAACTGGATGAAGCCTTTAAAAAAACGTTGAACGAGAAGATTGAAAAAGAAATAAATAAAAATTAATTTTAGCTGCAAGGTTAATGCTGCTGTTTCGACTAAAAGAAAAAATATAAAGACAAAATGAAAAGGATTATCTTATTTACAGCGTTAGCTGTCGTATTATCGTTGCAAACAAAAGCACAAAAAGGTTTAAATGAAGGTGATAAAGCGCCTATGTTTAGCGGAATGGACCAAAACGGTAAAACGGTGAGTTTGAAAAGTGCACTTAAAGCGCACCGTTCTGTGGTATTATTTTTTTATCGCGGTCAATGGTGCCCTTACTGTAACAAACATATTAAAGAACTGCAAGATTCTCTAAGTTTATTAAGCGGAAAAGACGCTTATGTGATCGGTGTTACACCCGAAACGAAAGAAAACATCGATAAAACCATCAAAAAAACGAGCGCAGGCTTTTCTATCCTTCAAGATAAAGACGATGAGATTATGAAAGCCTATAACGTTAACTTTATGATGGATGAAGCAACCTTTACCAAGTACAAGGGCTATGGTATAAATTTAGAAGACAACAATGGAAATACACGACATACCTTACCCGTTCCTGCAACCTATATCATCGATCGTTCAGGAAAAATTAAATATGTTCATTTCGATCCCAACTATCAAAAAAGGGCCTCTGTAAAACTTTTGCTTTCGAAACTTTAGGTAAAAGTATTGCCTAATTTTTATTGTTACGAGGTGACATTTAAATAAAATTTAAATGATCACTTGGCCATTTCCGTTTTGTTTGGAAATGGAAGGGCAGTAACGCTTAGCGCACTGCAACCCTGCTTTTGGTCCAAGTCCCGATGAAGAATCGGGAGCTTTTCCCGCCAATCAGGTTTATGAACAGTGTTTGGCACCTTGCAAACCCCAAAAATGAAATGCAATTTGGCCATTTAGCTGCGGGTGAAGCGTTACGCCAATATCATTAAGTTAAGCGTTTTTAACCACGGATGAGCGCAGATAACCACGGATTCATATCTGTGCGTATCATTCTTATCTGTGGTTAAATTATTTTTGCTTGTCGTAAGAGCGTAATTTTTATCTGTTATTTTCTTACCTTCAGATTTTAAGGCTTATGGTAAAAGATGAAATGATTTTGCATAAAAAGGCTTGGGACCCTGGCACTTGTTCATGTATGGCCAGCCTGTTTTTGGTTTCATTTATTTTTATGGTCGTTCTTTCCTTTTTTTCGGAAGAAAAAGGGGCCTTATCTATCTCGCTTTATGCCTCTGCGATACTCACTTTTATATTAGTAACCGTAAGGGTAGTGGGTTATTGGGCTAAACGTGAAGAAAACACAGTGCTATTAACGGTATGTGAAGAAGGAATTCATTACTATGAGCATACTGCCCTTATTCAATGGAAAGTTATAACCGATATACAGATTGTTAACCGTAAACTTTCGGTTTCTGCTGGCGCCACGCCTGCATTAGATTTTACATTAAATTTATCGGACACCGACCTACTGGAAACGTTCGACGATTTCTGCCAGTTGCTTAACCGGTATTATTATCCCAAAACCGTTTATATCTATGAATCTTCAGTTTCTTGTGGCTGCTAAATAATTCATGATGAAACCTGAATATATCACGATATTACCTGATAAAAGAAATGTAAATTATGCAGACGATCCCTTGTGGCAACGGATTTATGCTTATTCGCCAGATAATGAAGATTTTGCAATCCCGTTTTCGCGGAAATTAGCAGTTACCGAGGACTGGACTAGACGGTTTACTTTACTTGCGATAGCAGAGTATAAGCGGTTTGTGTATCTCTGCTGCATATCGCAGAACGGCGCATCGCCGTCTATTGTGGTTGATAAGGTATGGCATATGCACCTGCTATATACGGTAGAGTACTGGGAAAAATTCTGCCCATTGGTTTTAGGCCGGAATTTACATCATTATCCCAATGTGGGGGGAATTGTGGAATACAATAAACATCAGGATTGGTATTTGGAAACACTAAAACTTTATCTGCTTATTTTCAAAGAAAATCCCCCTCCTGATTTTTGGAGAATACCGAAGGATATTTTACCATATTTATTAAATAAGAAAGATGCCACCTCTTCACAAAACAGTAAGAAATCGTTTTACAATAGACTTATAGACATAACGATACGTAGATTTCAGTTTCTCCGTAATTTTAGGATTATGAGCGATAAAGAGCGGAAAAAATCGGTGTAAACTGACTTTAAGCCATTTATACCGCACAGACTCAGGACAAGAGTGCCCTTCGATATCAAAATAGATATGAACGACACCTTACAAATAGCCTAACACATAAGGAATTTAAGAAAATATAAGGCTGTTGAGCTGATATGGCCTTCTATATCTTATATGGTTCAATTAAAAAATCCTTCACTTCGACTTACTTCCGCGTAAAATCATCCATTAACTTCATGGTAATGAATGCATCTTCGCCACTACACGGATTTTGACCTTTGCCTAGAAAGTAATCGACTACTTTTTCAATCATGGGTTGTTGCACATGTTGCAAAGGTTTAAATACAAATTCTTGCGTTTGATCAGTTTTAACCGTGACTTTATTGCCGAACATCGGGAAGCTGATGTTACCTTTTGAACCATAAATTACGCAAACATCGGCCTGATCTTGTGCGGCAACAGAGAAACACCAGCTACCGCTGAAAATAACTCCATTTTCGAAAAGGATATTTCCGGCAACCAGATCATCAACCCCGGTGTTTTCCTGCTGCCTGGTGGCAACGCCCATAGCGTTTTTAACTGCACCGAAATAATAAGTCATAAGATCTAATTGGTGAGGAGCCAGGTCATGAAATAAACCACCACCAGAAATAGCTGGATTGATCCGCCAATTATCGGCTGTTTTGGCAATTAGTGCAGGGTTAGGCGGCTGGAGCATTTTTAACAGAACAAAACGAACATCGCCAATGGTATGTGCAGCCAATAGTTCTTTAACTTTTAAAAACATTGGTTGGGCACGGCGATAATGGGCCACGCAAAGCTTTATCTTTAGCTGATTAGCAGCATCAGTCATGCGTTGAGCAGCATTAGCATCTAAAGTCATGGGTTTTTCTACATATACCGGCTTGCCTGCTTTTAAAGCCTCGATGGTATAAGCTTCGTGTTGTAGTGGTGGGGTAGCAATGTAAATGGCATTAACCTCCGGATCGTTAATTAGTTGAGCCGCATTGTCATACCATTTCGGAACATTGTGTCTTTTTGCATAATCTGCTGCTCTGGCACCATCGCGGCGCATTACCGCCACCAATTTAGAATTGGCTATTTTATTAAAAGCTGGTCCGCTTTTTACTTCGGTCACATCTCCACAACCAATAATGCCCCATCTGATTTCTTCCATTATATAATCGATTTGAAAGGCTGAATTTAGAAAAATATTACCGGGAAATGGATTAAGATTACAGAATGCCTTATAAAAAAGAAAAGGGATTCACTTTGGGAGTGATCCCTAATCAACTAACCAAACAAACTATTCCGGAAACCACGCCGGAATCAATTTATAAACGAAAGAATTAGGAGATTGTTTTGCCAGGTTTGTCTATTTAGTGTATTTTTTTTAAATGAAAAATAAAACCTTTATCCAGAATTATAGCCTCCCTTTTTTTAGCTTTGTACCATGCAAAATCTTTCCAAGAAACTTCAGATTGATCTTATAGAACTTAAGGCAAAATATGCCTTTATTATGGATGAACTTGAAGTAACATTTGCAGATGCTTACCTGTCGAAATTGCAAGCTAAACAACGCCTGGCCGAGCAGATGATGATAGAAATGGAAAAGATATTGACTGGTGAGGCCGGAGCGCATGAAAACTAACCCATTAAACTAAATCAGCGGGTACAACAATAGCGATTCAATAAGGGAATTAATATTTTTGTCTGTCAAGGGATTTTGTGCCGTGTAAAAAAAAACAAATCCGCTAATAAAGAGATAGTTTTTGATATTAACCCGAAGGTGGTGAAGCGCTGCAGTTAACTGATTCTCAACGCTTCGTTTAGAAATATTAAGTTTCTCAGCAATTTCGCTATTTGTTAAATTTTCTTCCCTGCTCATTAAGAAAATTTCCCTGCAACGCTTAGGTAATATTCGTAAATATCCACTAATCTGGGCTTTTAGTGCAGACACGTTTAGCAATTCCTCACCATTATTAATGGCATAGGCCGATTCGTTTTCCAGATTTTCATCGGTAAAAATTACACTTCCTGCCAGCTTTTTACTCCTAATCACCTTATATACATGATATCTTGCTGCCGCTTTAAGGTAACTTCTAAAATCCCTGATCTCGAGCACTTCTCTTTTGAGCCATATATTGAGAAAAATATCCTGCACAATGTTTTCGCACTCATTTTCATCCTGCAAATAGTGCGAAGCTGTAGCTATTAAGATAGGAAAGTACCGATCAAATAATATTTTAAATGCCTTTTGATTCCCGAATTTAATGGCCTCCCATAATTCGCGCTCGTCTGCCTCTAGATGGATAGGTTTCATTTATGCAAAGTTCATTGATCAGGATAAAGAATTTGTTAAGCTAATATAAATATTTTGAACGATACCTTAATTATCGATCATTTTAGGCTTGTTAAATATTTTTTTTTAAAAAAATAGGTGTGTGTGTGCGTCGTTGTGGCTCTATGATAAAAAGCGCTTTACATGACAAAACAGGAATATATTATTCTCTATCAAAAATCACTTCAAGGAAAGTGTACACCAGAAGAAATAGAAAGTTTAAATGCTTATGAAGATGATTTCGAACTGATTGAAAGCACAAAGCCTGGTGGCAAGCAAGCCGAACGCATATTCTTGCAGATCATGGAAACGGCGGGTGAACGCAAGCGTGTAAAACCATTTACACCGTGGACAAAGATAGCAGCAGCAGCGGCAATATTGGTTTTTATTGTCTCAATAGTTTTTTACTTCAATACTAACCATAAAACTGAGAAGAATGTGGTGGTATTAAATCATGCAAAAACAATCAGGCCTGGTTCTGATAAAGCCATACTTATACTTGGCAACGGACAACAGATTGTACTAAATACTGCAGCTCAAGGACAAATAGCTTCAGAAAGTGGTACTACCATCAATAAAACCGCCGATGGAACATTGGCTTACGATGTTATTTCCGAAGCATCGCAAGAAGTGGCGCTTAATACGGTATCGATTCCAAGAGGAGGGCAATATTCCCTTGTACTTCCTGATGGTTCTAAAGTTTGGTTAAACGCTGCCAGTTCCATCCGCTTTCCAACACGGTTTACGGGCCACAGTCGTGAGGTAGAGCTCGATGGTGAGGCCTATTTTGAAGTAGCAAAGAACAAACAAATGCCTTTTTATGTAAAAGCACAGGATATGAAGCTAAAGGTACTCGGTACACACTTTAATATAATGGCCTATAAAGACGAAGCTTTTATTAAAACAACGCTATTGGAAGGAAAAGTGATGCTCACATCAGCTTTAGCCGTTGCCTATCTTAAACCTGGCGAAGAAGGACTTTTATATGAAAACAAGTTTACTGTGAACAAAGCAGATATAGAGCAGAGCATGGCTTGGAAGAATGGCTATTTCCTGTTTAATGAAGAAAATTTGCCATCAGTAATGCGCAAAATTTCGAGGTGGTACGATATAGATATTGTATGTAATACCCATAATAACAAATTATCATATACAGGTTCGGTATCGAAGTTTAAAGATATTTCTGAGGTACTAAAAGTGCTCAGTCTTACAGGAACGGTAAAATTCAACATTGCAGAAAGGAGGGTAACAGTTATCAACTAAATTTTTTGACCTAAACAACAAAACGGATTAACCACCCACTAAACAAACCATACAAAATGAATTTTTTTTATCTAAAAAGAACCACGCTGAGTTCCATGTTTCGACCACTTAAAGTGATGCGACTAACGATTGCCGTATTATTAATCTTCTGCGTCCAGGTAAGAGCATCCCTTTATGCACAGAAGATAAACTTCTCGCTAAAAGGAGCTTCATTGAAAGAAATTTTTCAGGAAATTAAAAAGCAGAGTGGATATGATTTTTTATACAACAACGAAATGATCGGTGAGGCCGGAACTTTCAATGTAACGGTAAAAGATATGACCATACAGCAGGTAATGGACAAAAGTCTTGAAAACCTGCCGCTTAGTTATGCCATAGAGCAGCATACCATTGTAATTACGAGAAAGGTGCTACCGCAAAAGCTTGATATTAAGGGCACCATTACTGATGAATCCGGAACCGGAATACCTGGAGCAAGTATTGTGAACGAAAGTTCTAAAAAAGCAGTGTCATCTGATGATATGGGCCGATTTAGTATTGTAGCATTTGCTGGCGATAAAATAAAAGTACGGATGGTAGGCTATGAAGATTACAGTTTCACAATTGGAAGCCAAACAACTTATACCATCAGTTTAAAACCATCAACTGTTGGCCTGAATGATGTGGTTATAGTTGGTTATGGAACGCAGCGCAAAGCAAATGTAACAGGAGCAATATCGCAGGTTGATGCCAAGGTTTTGGAAGACAGACCTATTACGGCAGTTTCTACAGGTTTACAAGGTACCATTACCGGGCTTACCACTATTGGTGGTAGCGGGCAACCAGGTGCTACACATTCGGCATTAAGGATAAGAGGAACAGGCACCACCAATAATCCAAATCCTTTTGTGTTGATTGATGGTATACCAGGTGATATGAACTGGATTAATCCCGATGATATAGAAAGCGTAACCGTGCTTAAAGATGCCGCATCTTCATCAATATATGGCTCCAGGGCAGCAAATGGTGTGATTTTGGTTACCACAAAAAAAGGTAAGTTTAATCAGAAGGCTGTTATTTCGTATAATGGTTATTATGGTTTTCAAACACCAACACGTTTGCCCAAAATGTTAGGATCGGTTGACTATATGACACTGCTTGGCGAGGCACAGATAAATGCAGGCCTTCCAAAATCGTATACCGATGCACAGATTGAGGTAGCACGTAACGGTTCTGATCCTAATTATTTTGCCAACACCAACTGGACAGATGCATTGATTAAAGATTATGCTCCACAACAGAACCATAGCATTAACGTGCAGGGAGGAAGCAGCGATTTTAATTATTATTTTTCTTACGGAAGAGAAAACCAGGATGGCCTAATTGCCGGCGATCAATATAAGTTTGCGAAAAACAATGCCAGGATAAAACTATCGGCATTAAAGCTACTTTCCCTATTGGATGTTGATGTGAATGTGGGCTATTTAGACCGGAACCAAAACCAGCCCGCTGCCGATACTGAAGGTGGTGGAGGTGCTATTTATACGGCATTTACCAGTTCCCCGTTAACACCTGTACGGTTTACTACGGGTACCTGGGGTTACGGCGGTGGATCTAGCAATCCTTTAGCTATTGCTACAGATGGCGGTTTCAATAACTTTTTCTCTAAAGAATTTACCTCCAATATTACCGGAACCTTGCATTTACTGAAAGGTTTGGATCTCAAATCGCAGTATGGTTTAATTGCAAGTTCACAAAAAAGAAGAACATTTAATCGGAGGATCGATTATTTCAATCCAGCCACCAATGCCATTATTTATACTACGAGTCCAAACAATTCACTAAGGGAAGTTGCAACCACCACCACACTGCAAAATTTCTCTTTGCAGGCAGATTATACGCTTAATTTAGACGAACATCATATTAAACTGCTTGGCGGTTATCAGCAAGAAACTTACCGTTTTGATGCTTTTACCGCTGCTAAAACCAATTTGGTTAGTGATGATGTACCGGTACTGAATATTGGATCACTAAATCCAACGGCAACAGGAGATGCTTATCAATATGCTTTACAATCACTTTTTTCGAGAGTTAACTACGATTATGCCGGAAAATATCTGGTAGAATTTAATATGCGCTATGATGGATCTTCGCGATATGCGCCTGGAAAAAAATGGGGTGTGTTCCCTTCAGTTTCTGCAGGCTGGAGATTTAGCGAAGAAAGCTTTATAAAAGACAATAGCCGGTCCTGGTTTAGCGATGGTAAAATCCGCGCTTCTTACGGATCATTGGGTAATCAGTATGGAGCGGATGGACCTGCCTATTCTGAGTGGTATCCATATATTAAAGTATTAACCAGTGTGGGTACCATGCCAATTGGTAATATCCTGACTACTGGTTTTGCACAGACTATACTCTCTAATCCTTTGTTGAGATGGGAAAAAGCCACGATGCTCAATGTGGGGATGGATCTTGCCTTTTTTAACAACCGACTTACTTTTACCGGAGATATCTTTAACAAAAAGACGGTAGATATTCAACTTAAAGTGCCACAGCCTGATGTAATAGGCCTTACCGTTCCTGATCAGAATGCGGGTGCCATATCAAACAAAGGATATGAATTGAGCCTGGGTTGGAACGATAAGATTGGGAATTTTAAATATGGCATTACCGGACAGTTTTTTGATATCAAAAATACCGTTACCGATTTGGGTGGCGTTCCACCAACCATTGGGGACAGGATCCGTCAGGTAGGGCAACCGCTTGATGCCTTTTATGGCTACCGGACAGATGGATTAGCTCAAGAGACTGATTTTACCAAAGATGCCGCAGGAAAATACGTGCCAAAGTTTCCAATTTTTGCTGCAGATGCTGGTAAAGTGGCACCTGGGGATGTTAAATACCGTGATTTGAATGGAGACGGTTTAATTAGTGCCGATTTAGACCGTGAGGTAATTGGTGATGCTTACCCTCGATATAATTATTCTTTCAGGTTAGATGCTGCTTATCATAATTTTGATCTGAGTGTGTTTTTACAAGGAGTAGGCATGGCAAATGGTTACATTACAGGAGTGGGTTTACATGCTTATAATGCCGATGCTGCATTTCCTCAAGAAGTGCATATGGATAGATGGACCCCGCAAAATACAGGAGGTTCATACCCACGTTTCGTATATAAAGATACCCGAAACACAGGAAGACTGGCCGATTATTGGTTACAGGATGCTGCTTATTTAAGGGTGAAAAACCTGCAGTTGGGTTATACTATTCCTGGAAATTTCTTGCAGAAAATTCATATAGATAGACTGAGGGTTTACGCTTCGGCCGATAACTTGTTTACCGATACCAATTTCTTTTATGCTTACGATCCCGAATCGCAGGCAACCAGTGGCGGATTATATCCACAAGTTAAAACGTTCATTTTCGGTCTTTCGATTAAGTTAAAATAAACCACCCATGAAAAATCAATATATAAACAGCCGCAGATCATTTTTAAAAGCAACGGGTCTGTTGGGCGGTGCTGCACTGATCCCTTCCTTTTTCTTAGCCGGTTGTAAAAAAGGATTTCTTGATCGCGAACCGCTGGATTCGGTAACCGATATCAGTTTCTGGAAAACGGAAGAACAGTTAAAACTGGCTGTAAATGCCTGTTACAGCAATTTAAGAAACAATAATACCATCGCCATGGAAAACATGGGCGACAATACTATTTATCCACCTAATTCAGAATATCAGGCCATTTCTGCAGGTAATTACGATTTTACTTCTGGTACATTAAACTCCGAATGGGTAAATTTATATGCTGCCATCAGACGTTGTAACCATTTTCTCGAAAATTACACCAAAGCCACTAATATCAGTGCAACTGCCTTAGCGCAGTATGCAGGCGAAGTAAGGTTTTTAAGGGCTTTTATGTATACTTATCTGATCTTCCTTTTCGGCGATGTGCCGCTAATCTCTAAAACGCTCGATATTGGTGATGAGGAAGTATTTGGTCCGCGTAATAAAAGGGCGGAAGTGCTCGAATTTGTTTTTGCCGATTTAGATGCAGCAGCAGCTGGCCTTCCGACTACTTATACTGCTGCTGAACTTGGTCGTATTACCAAAGGTGCCGCATTTGCCTGGAAAGCCAGAGTAGCGCTCTTTTTCGAAAAATGGAGCATTGCCGAGGCTGCTGCTAAATCAGTAATAGATCTGAATGTTTATCAGCTATATACAGCTGGTGGTACAGCCAAATGTTATAACGACCTTTTTACCTACAAAGGAAAATTAGCTGCGGGAACCAACAAAGAAACCATTTTAGCAAGACCAAATGTGGCCGGAGTAAGTGTGCACAATACCAGTCGCGAAATTCAGGTGCCCGATCAAACGAGCCGCTACTCGCCAACCAAATCTTTGGTAGATAGTTATTTATGTACAGACGGACTTCCGATAGATAAATCGCCATTGTATAGTGAAAGCACTTATGCTGATATCTTCAAAAACAGAGATCCACGTATGAACCAAACCATATTATCACCTGGTTGGGCTTGGGGCGGACAAGACGATGGTGATGCCGATGCCACTACAAATCCGATATTTAATACGCCTAAATGGAACGCCGATAAAAAGGGTTGTATAACAGGAACCGGATTTTACTTTAGCAAATACGTAGAAGTTGCTGCTGTGGGTACGGTAAGCCAGGATTCGAACGATATCCATCATATCCGTTATGCAGAAGTACTGCTTACTTTAGCAGAGGCGAGGTTGGAGCAAGGTACACTTACCCAAACTGATATTGATAATACCATTAATAAGTTGCGCGACCGTGTGGGGATGAAGAGAATGGTAATTACTGAACTTGCAGCGGCTGGCTTGGATTTAAGAACCGAAATCAGACGCGAAAGAAGGGTTGAACTGGCACTTGAAGGACAGCGCTATTACGACATACTCCGCTGGAAACAAGGCGATTTATTGGCTCAGGATGTAAAGGGTATGAAGAAAAGTTTGGTTGAAAGTTTTAACCAGCAATATGTAGCTACCATTGCAACAGATGCCAACGGGTATTTTGTGGTAAATACAGGTAGAAAATTTGTTGCTCCTAAAAATTATCTCTGGCCAATTCCAATTACACAATTGCAACGCAACCCGGTACTGGGACAAAATCCAGGCTGGTAACTAATCTAAGAGGCTGTATCATTAATGTCGAACTGTCATCTTTGGTATCCACTTATCAGGAAGTTCAACAGAGATGGATTCGAATCGAAATTTTATGGTACAGCCTCTTTTTTATTTATTAATTTAACCAATATGAAATTATACTCTTTTTTAATACTAAGCATTTGCCTTTTGGGCGCTTGTTCGCCTAAGATCAACAGAAAAGCTGAATCAAACAGTAACGTACTGCGCATTATGTCTTATAACCTTCACCACTGTAACCCGCCGTCAAAAGAGAAAGAAGGCCTTATTGATGTTGATGCCATTGCCAAAGCGATAGCACAACAAAAACCTGATCTTGTGGCTTTACAAGAAGTAGACGTGAATACCAAAAGATCGGGCAGTATTAACCAGGCCGTTGTGTTGGCAACTAAATTGAAGATGAATTTTTATTTTGGTAAAGCGATAGACCACGATGGGGGTGACTATGGCGTAGCCATTTTATCACGTTTTCCTTTATCTGCACAGCAGACTTTTATGTTACCTAAAAATAGCTATGCCAAAGCAGAACAAAGGGTTTTGGCCATTGCAACTGCCGAAATTGCCAAAGGAGTTTTTATCCGTTTTGCATCCACCCATCTTGATGCACAACGCCCGGAAGATAACCGGATCCTTCAGGCTAAAGAGATCAATCGTTTAACAGCCAAAGAAACCCTGCCACTAATTGTTGCAGGTGATTTAAACGCCGCTCCAGGTTCAGAAAGCATTAAAATATTCGATTCGAATTTTACCAGAACATGTACTGATTGTGGTTTTACCATTCCTGTGACCAACCCAAGGAAAACAATCGATCATATTGGCTTTAAAACCGGTAATCCTTTTAAAGTTGTTTCGCACGAGGTTATTCCTGAACGTTATGCCTCAGATCATTTGCCCATCGTTGCTGTGCTCGAACTGAAAAAATAATGTAAACCAATCGATTTACACTACCTCTTTTTTAAAGCAGGAGGTATGCTAAAAGTGGGTTTTTTGTCGGCATCTTTAAAGTTTACTTCCATAAAGTAGTGCTTTTTTTTAATGATGTAATTTTCAATAAACCATAAAATATCAGGGAGGTTTTCAACCATTGGTGAACCTGCTATTTCGTGCCCCATATCTTGCACATATTGAAAGTAATACGGATATCCGTTTTTTCTGAAAGTACGTGCAAGATACTTGGAGCCAAAAAAGCCCCTGTTAAGCAACCTCACTTTGTTATAAGGAACAAGTTTATCGGCTGTGCCGTGAAAAAGCATCGTAGGTGCTGGTGGCATGGCATATTTTGGTGCACCATGATAACTTAATATTGCCCCGGCGAAAGAAATTACACCTTTATATTGAAAATGTGGTGGAAGTTTAGCCGATAAAGCTGTCGCATTCCGCTTATTATAGTCGGCATGTAGCGCCGTAATAGCACCTGCACTTGATCCTGATAAGATGATCATAGCGGTATCGATACCGAGTTCTTTTGCATTTTTGATCAGGTACGCTGTTGCGTCGAAAACATCAGCCGTAGCGGTATCAATAGCTGCTTTTAAATTAGCGGTATTAAACGGATTTGGAAATTTCTTTCCCTTAAGCCCCAGTCGATAGTCAACAGAAACCACTTTAAAATTATGCGCTATTAAAGTGTTAAAGTATTGATCGAATAACTTGCTGTCTCTGTGGCCCATTACAAAGCCTCCACCAAATACAAAAAGTATTGTTGGCTTAGTTTCTGTTATTTTACCACTGTAATAAATATCTAACTTTAGTGTGCCGGAATCTGTTTGCGAAAATATTTTAGTATCTACGTGATATTTTTTATCCTTGAGCACAATTTGCCCTATTGAAGATAAAGAGCTAAATAAAAGCGTCAGGAATAGCAGGCTTAGCGGATATACTTTGTTATTGGGCATCATCTGTTTTTTAGGAAGAGGTTCGCTATTAGCCAAATGGATCGGCTTTGATTTCTAAGCTAATTTATTGCATTTTCAGCTCAAGTGCAATTAAATAGACCATATTCTAAACCATAATTTAATTTAGCTTTAAATTTAGCCTTAAATATTAATTTAATAAGTTTTAATTGCGGATGAACTATTCGTTATAGCCGTTTAGATTAAAATAATAAGATATTTTTGCAAATAACTCCGTTTGTTAAAATAGTTGCAATATTGGTGTTTTGCAATCTTTAAATTGAGATTCGATCAAGTTTAATTTGTTTTCATCGTAAAGATTAGAAGGATTTATGTCATACCGTATGATTTGAGAATTCTTACCGATCTGTATGTCGATTAGAATAGCCTCAATTATCGGTACAAGGATTATATTGAAGAAAGCCCTTGTTAACATTTCTTAATAAGTTAATATGAAAGCGCTGATAAGTTAAAATGCTTTGTCTTGCTTTGTGGCAAAAGAATTAATAATTGATTATGCAAAACAATCAGGTAACAGTTAGTCCAGATCTACAGCAGTTTATTGATAAGTTTGAACCCAGCAAATTTAAACTAATGTCTGGGGGAATCGAAATCAGGGGAATAAACGATATGCAAAGAAATATTGCTCAAGCCAGAGCCATCATCGAAAGATTAAAACTCCGCCTGATTGTTTCGCATAATGCCGAAATGCTCAGCTATCGTGGTTTTGAAGTAAATAACCTATAAGCCAAAAACCGATTTTTTGGTTTATAATTAGCCTGTCCATCAGACTCATTATTAAAACGCTGTTTCCGTTATACTTATAACATTTTTTTGACTGTTAATATTAATCAAAAATACAATGTGTACTGTGATAAATAAAAAGTAGGGCCACATATTGGCCCTCTTTTTTATCAAATTGTTAATTATATAAACCAAGCTCTGCCAGCGATGCAAACTGCAAACCATCTTGTGCCGAATTCATAATTACCTTGAGGTATCTTAAGGTTTTGGTGCTGCCAAACCCAAAATATTGTACTCCGGCAGCATTTTGAGCTATATAATTGTTTACCGATGTGAAATTTATATTATCTGTACTTGTTAAAACCTGAAAGCTTTTAATCGCACGGCTCAATCCGCTTCTTTGCACTAAACTTAAGCCATTTGCCGATTTTGAAGATCCTAAATCAATCACAACCTGGTGCGGATAACTTGTTGCAGAAGTGGTCCAACGTGAGTGCCAGAATGTACTGTGGCTACCATCAATTAGAGTAGCAGCCCTGCCATTGATGGCTCCCTCACCACTGGTTTCTTCGGAGCTGAAAGAATTGATGCTCCAGCCAGTTTTACTTAATTCTGTTAAAGGTGCAACATTGTCTTGAAGGGTAGAGGGATCAGTGCTCGGCGCTGGTAAACCCAAAGCAGCCATGTCTGCATATATTTGAGTAGTAGCTGCTGAAGTAGATAAATTCAATCCCCATTTTTGGAAGAAGTTACTCAAGTTTCTGCCTGATATACTACAAGCCTTTAGCATGAAATAACGCATCCTGGCATCATCATTAGCTAAGGTTGGATTTTCAACCCGCATATCCTTGGCCAGGGTTCTATAAAAATTATCACCATAGGCTAAGGTTAATTGTTGAAACATGCAGAGCCTGATAAACAGATCGGTTAAAGGATTGGTATAACTTGTTGATCCGTTATAATCTTTGGTGCCGGCAGGTTTTCCTAAATAGGTAAAAGCTTTTGGCCACACGCCGTCGTTTACCAGCCTGTTGATAGAAGGGGTAAGGGTACGCTGCACATATAAACTATATAAATTTACAGAAACCTCGCCCAAGGCTCCCCAACGCCACATCATTTGATGCTGGTGGCCTAATTCGTGCCATAAGCCCCAACCATTGGTGCCTACTGCACTTAAAGTTAAAATGGCATTAACATCCGAAGTGATATAGGCTGTACGATAATCATAAGCGAAAAAATAATAGGCCGGATCTTCATGCTGCGTTAAAAGATAAGTATGCACATTTTTCGCATGTGCAGGCAAAGAATTGTCTAAGCCGTTCAAATCATCCTCTAACGCAATAACCTGTGTAATCTTGTTCAGTATAGCATTCTGATCTTCTGCCTGGTATTGTATTGCTTTAGTTCTTGATACCACAATAAAGCAATTTGTGCCCTCCAAAACAACATCAGGAGTAGTGTAGGTTTGTAATTGATTAATCCAGTCTGAATTGGTGGTTACGCCAAGTTTGTAATATGGAGCGTATTGGAAACCGTTATTAAAAGTTACTTTTGCGGTAGAGCCAGTTGTAGAATTGGTATACCTGATCCATAATAAACCGCCAACAGCGTTGGTAATGGTATTGGTACCCGCCGTTAACTGTACAGATGTGGGCTGGGTGTTCCAGGTGCCATATCTAGAATAGGTACCAATTAATAATTTTGGCAGGCGGGTTCCGGTAGTTTGTTCTACGGTGATATCTAAAGTAGCACCCGGAGCCATGTATAAACCGGTTGCAGTAAAATCGGTTAAGTAGTATCCATTTTTTAAGCGGTCCCTTTCAATTGATGCACTAATTTTTTCGGTGACATTAAAAACATTGGTTTGAGTGAGGGATTGCACACCTACGCTGCCCATAGTTTTTTTGCTGTTTACAATTTCTTCTTGTAATACGGCCGTTTTTTTACAGGCCGAAAGACCTATAATCGCCGAAACGGTTAAGAGTAATAGTTTCTTTTTCATTTTTAGGTTTTGTTAATATTTGGTTATAGTTAGCCATATCCAACAAAGGATTATGGTGATAATTACATTTGTAATGTTTAGTTAGTCAGCTTGTTCTAAAACAGGTGGTGTAAGTCTGTTTAAAACGTCAATACAATGTATCCATAATTACATTGATGTAAAAGGATAAAGACTGCGCAAACGTTTGATTTGACTGTCGTTTATAGTAGCGACTGCTTTACCTGTATCATTATCACGTTAACTTTATACAAATGGCAATTAGTGTATACCGAAATAGCCTGCCGCCTGGCAAGCTTAATTGTTAAGAAAGCGGTTAGTGTTCGTGCTAATAAATTCAACAAATTGGCAAGAAGCCAGGGAATTGGCTTACCTAGCTGTCAATTGGTTTTGAAAGCAAGGACTCAAGCTGTGTTTGAAGGTGCCTAATTGCAATTATTTTAAGTGCTTTCCTTTGATTGGTTCACTCAGTTTTATTTCCTTTTATATTTAATCGAGAAGTAGTATTTGTAAAAACCGATTTTTATTATATTTGAATCTTAGGCATGCATTCAATGATACCAAGGTCGTTTGCATATTTGTAGTTGAGATGATCAAAAGAAACTTACGGCATAGCTTTTCACTTCTTAATGTTGACTATGTGCGACTTAACGCCAAATGGAATTATAGGAATGTGATCAGCCCGTACTACCGCATTTACTACATAGATGAGGGAGAAGGTGAAATATCAGATGCTGAAAGCTTGCTAAAGCTAGAGCCTGGCTATTTGTACATTGTTCCCAGTTTCACGCTATGTAATTTAAATTGTAAGAATTATCTGGGCCAGTATTTTGTCCAGTTTTTTGAGGATTCGACAGATGGAAGTTCACTTTTTGCCAATAACAGAAATGTATTGAAGACAGCGGCCACTGAAACAGACCTTAATCTTTTTGGCAGGCTGCTCCAGATTAACCCCGGAAGAGGAATCAACAGGTCTGATAATCCTAAAATCTACGAGAAAGATATTTATTATAAAGAATATCAGGAGCTTAACAACCAGCAGAACACTTCGGCGTATCTGGAAACCCAAGGGATTCTGATGTTATTAACTGCCAGGTTCTTAAATCCCCAGTTATTCAAAAGTCCGGAACGCAAGCTTATACCGGTAAAAATTGCAGAAACCTTAAATTATATCCTTATCAATTTACATACAGATCTTTCTGTGTATCAGCTTGCTTCCCGTGTAAATCAAAATCCCGATTATTTTTCAAGGCAGTTTAAACAGCACACGGGAACCAGACCTTTGAATTATATAAATGAAAAACGCGTTGAACGGGCACAGTATCTAATGGCGACAAGCAGAATGTCATATTCAGAGATTTGTGCCCAGACTGGATTTGATAATCTTTCCTACTTTTCTAAAACCTTCAAAAAGTTAACCGGCATGGCACCTAGCGTATATAAGAAACAGATATATCAGGTTGGTTTTAACCATTAGACTAAATATTTATATTAAGTGATTGGCTCGAAAGGATAGCCTGAGGTTTTGTTAAAAGTGATTATTCTGGTCAATTTATTCATTTATTTTAGTGGTATGTGTTCCTGTATTTATCGTACTGAAAATTCCAAAAAAAGGAGATAAGGGTCCTGGCTTAATGAATAGCCAGGACTCTTTGTTGTTGTTGGCTTTAACCGATCAGTAAATATTTTAATTCAGATCATGCTTGGTTTATAATTTTTGGCTTACACTATTTCCATTATATGAAACCGTTTTTGATTGTTTTGCTTGGGGATTTCCTGGGGAGTTATTATTGCCGATGAGTGTTAGCCTGAATTTTCTCGATTTGATCATTCCCGGAAAACTGCCCACTCTATTAGCTATGGTAAGGGTCCTTGCCATTTCATTCCATTTGAATTTGATAGTGGAATAGGCTCCTTTTTCGTAATTATAATTATCATTCTCGTCTTCATAGAGTGTAAATTCGCCATCAGCTCCCGGGTAAATGCAAATTTCAAGGTTATCCCATTTTTTTTCTGTGCTATATTGCACATCAGGCCCAAACGGGATGATAGCACCTACTTTGATGTATAAAGGAACAATATCTACTGGTGCATCAGTATTAATTGTTTGTCCTCCTTTAAGGTATTTCCCTGTCCAGAAATTGTACCAGTTACTTCCTTCGGGCAGATAAACTGGCCAATTTTTAGCATTATATCGGGTAACAGGAGCCACCAATATTGATTGCCCGAACAGATATTCATTGCCTATTTCATGCGTTTTTTTATCTGCAGCGAAATCCATTATTAAGGGCCGCATAAAGGTGCCATCGTTTTTGCTTACATCCCATGATGTACTATAAATATAAGGCAGCAGGCTATAGCGCAGTTTGATTGATTTTTCCTGGGCATCAAAACACCATGTGCCACGATCGCCAAAGTTCCAGATTTCCCGGGGTAAATCTGTACCGTGAGCGCGCATCATTGGACTAAAGACCCCAAATTGCATCCAGCGGACATATAATTCCTGGAATTCTGGATTTTTGTTACCCCCGTCCTTTTTCCAGCGGCCGGCAAAAAAGCCCCCAATATCGCTGTTCCAGTTAGGTATTCCCATTAAGGTATAATTTAATGCCGCGGGAATTTGTTTTTCAAGCATGTCCCAGGTCGAGTTTACATCACCGCTCCAGGTATTGGAACCATAAAGCTGTTGTCCGATAAATCCAGATCTGGTTAGGATCACGGCACGTTTGTTCTGATCTGTTGCCCGTTGATGGGTGGCAATTCCCTTATTGTGCATTAAGCTATAACCATTTTTAACGCTACGGTAGCTGCCCAGATAGGTGGGAAGGTTAAAATCTGATTGCTTCAGATTGATATGGTCGGGTTCTGTCGAGTCCAGCCACCAGCCATCGTTTCCGATATAGCTAAATATTCCTTTGTTCAAATAACGCCAATAAATATCAAGTGCCTCTGGGTTGTATACATCATAAGGCCTTGCACCACTATTTGGTGGCCAGGTATCGAAATTGATGATCATTTTCTTACTGTCGAATTCCTTGCGTTGTGCCGTTTTTGGTCCAAAGCCCGGCCAGGTAACAATCAGTAACTTTGCATTAAGTTTGTGGATTTCATCGACCCATTTTTTTGGATCAGGAAAACGTTCTTTATCAAAACTTTGTGAATTCCATGCGCTATCAGATTTGTTGTATTCTGGCCAGTACCGCCAGTCTTGGATGACTACATCAAGAGGCACTTTTAGTCCCCGGTATTTTTTTAGCACATTCAGGCTTTCATCTTGTGTATGATAGCGTTCCTTGCTCTGGAAAAATCCATAAGCCCACAGTGGGAGCATAGGTGCTTTTCCGGTAAGTTCACGAACCTTCGAAATTACTCCATCTGCATTCTGTCCATACATAAAATAATAATCTGAGCAATGCCCAAGCCCCTCAAAGGAAAGCTCCTGACGATTATCATTAAATTCGGAAATGGAGTAATTGTCCCAAAATACGGCATATCCCTTTACTGATAGAAAATAAGGAGAATAGGTTGACATGTTCTCATTTTGCATGTGATGAGCAGAATTACGGCGGTTGAATTTATTATCCATGATCTGTCCTACACCATAAATCGCTTCATCTTTATCAAGCAGAAAACCGTTCCTTACTTTAAATGAAGGTGTACCCGCATCATCTAGTGGTGAAAACTGAGTGCCATAGTCCTTATCTTTAAGCAATTCCTTGCCTGATGCATCATAAAAATAGATGCCCCCAGTTTCAGCATTCACTTCAACTTGCACGCTGCTGCTCTTTATCAGGGTATTGTTTCCTTTTTTTATATACGTTAGGGGTGTGTTTTTTGGTGAACTCACCACCGAAAGGCTTTTTTTATTATAAGGTATACCACTTGGCGTTTTATAAACCCTTACAATATTTTCCGAATAGAACGCTATTTTGATATCCATTCCCTGAGCTGAAAAACTCAGCCCTTGTGCAGTTTGTTGGATTGATTGTGCACTTACATTTATTCTTGCAAGAGATATTGCCAGTATAAGTAAGAGCCATGGTTTCTTTGATAATTTCATGTTAACCTGATTATATTTGGTTTTGTAATACAGGCAAAATTATCTCTAAATGGTAGATCTAGACAACAATCACGTTGAAAAAAATAGCAATCAGGTTGATTTTTTTGTTTTTGCAGCATATTCTGATGGGCGACAGCCATATCGCTCCTGAAAACATTTGCTGAGATAACTCGGGCTACTGAAACCGACCCTTTCGGTGATCTCCGAAATATTGAGTTCGCCTTCGAGGATCAAAACCGCTGCTTTATCCAAGCGGATATTCCTAATGAAAAGCGATGGAGACTTGTCCAATAGCATGATTAGTTTGCGATAAAGACCAGTGCGGTCCATATGTAGGTCGTGGCTCAGCTGTTCAACAGAATAATCGGACACATTAAGGTTCTTTTCGACCTGTGCCATTGCTCTGGCCAAAAATGCCGATTCGGCTTGATTCTGGTTGTTATTGTATGCTGTAGAGCTGGTGTTAGTTGGTAGCTGTTCTCTTTCTTTTTCGGCCTGAAGCATATTTTGCTGCTCAATCAGGTTTCGGATTCTAAGTAATAATATATCCTCCTTATGGATGCGTTCGAGTTTTTTCCTGGTACTGCGGATATAACCATAAATTATTGCGAAAACTACGGTGATGAAAAATACTGTAAACAGAGAATAGGTAAGGGTAGTTTTCCACCATGGTGCGTGGATGATTAAAACTAACGACGATACCTGTTCGTTCCAATCCCGGTTATTATTGGAAGCCATAACCCTGAGCTTATAGTTTCCAGGTGGTAAGTTGGTATAGGATATATCAAGAATGCCATTACTAGCCATATTGTTATTTTCCCGTTTGCCTGAAGTTTCGCGCCAATCCGGATCTATGCCTTCCAACTGATAACGGTAATAGGTTTGTGAAGAATTTTGATAATTAAGGGCAGAAAATTCAAAGGTCAGGAAGTTCTGATTATAAGAAAGTTCTATACGTTTGGTGTAAGGTGTGCTTTTTGTCAGAATGATACGTCCATCGTAAATGTTTCTTGGTTCGATCTTTTCTCCTCGCAAAAAAAGATTGGTGAAAAGCGGCCGAAACGGTATTTTTTTTGATGTAAGGCGATTCTGTTCCAGTACGCTGAACCCGTTAATGCCACCAAAGTAAAGCGTGCCATTTCTACTTTCGAAGGCAGCACCATCTGCATACTCTCCCTCTAATGTTCCATCCTCCGAATTGAAATTAGTAAAGTGGATTTTTTTACTTATAGGATCTACCTGAACCTTGTTTATGCCATAACTTGTTGTTATCCATATATTATGATCGCGGTCTTCGAGTATTGCATGTATAAAATTATTTGATAATCCATCGCTGGTATAAAAGGTTCGCTCTTTGTTGGTTTTGGGATCTAAGACTTTTAGTCCATCAGCTGTTCCCATCCATCGCCAACCGCGGATATCGGTAATTAATGTGGTGTGATTGGAACTATAATTTTTAGACGAGCCATTCAGATTCAGCTTTTGGCGTATTTTAGGGTCAATGGAAGAAATCTCGACTAATTGAAGAGAAATATTGCTCTTTGTAGCGGGATGATACCGATAGATTTTAGATTCACAATTAAGATAGATGTTTCCGGATTGATCTTCTGCAAATGACTTAACTATAATATCTTTTGAAGGGCTTTGCTGTAAATATGACCGCCCGATATGGGTAAACATATAGCGGGAGGGATGGTAATAAAGTAGGCCCTGGTTTAATGTTCCGAGCCACAAACCTCCCTGCTTATCATAAAATATTGTACTGATCTCGGTATTGAGGGTACTTCCGTCTGTTTTTTTTAATGCAGGCAGGTAGCGTTTTTTGTCATTTGGGCAATCAATTATCCAGATACCGTTCGGGCAGCTGATCAATGCAGTTCCATATGGGTCAACTACCAAAGTATTGAGGGTGTAGGGGGTCTCAAGGATTTTTTTCCAGATATGTTTTTCGGTATCGAAAAAGAAAAAGCCGCCCATGCTGCCATTTCTGAGTTGATAAAACCCGTTTTTCCCTGTAACCACTAACGAGGTATTCTTAAACATTCCCTGTTGTGCGGCCGGATATGCAGCACGACTGTAGCGCTTGGTTTTTGTTTTCAGGTCATAGCACACAACGGTTCCCGTATTGTAAAAAAGGTACAAGTTGTTCTTTTCCGATGCCAAATCTTGCAGGGCTCCTTCATTGGCCGATAGGTCTAGAGATTGGGTCTGATCTTTAGACACTAGTTTGCCGCCTGTTAGTATCCATAAATGCCGGTCTGAATCCATGAATATATCCTCAACAGGTGTTTTGAATCCAATCTTCTTAAAATAGCTTTCCAAATCAGGGAGATATTTTTCACTGCGCAGATCGACATACATCAGCTTATGGCTGTCTTTTATCCAAAGGGCTGAATCTCCCGCCTGATAGATCCTATAGAATCCGTCATAGTTTTTTAAGGGCAAAGTATGCTGCAGATTTTGATGAATATATTTAAAATGTGCACCATCATAGATGTTAATATTGCCAATTGTTTTAAAAACCATTCGGCCATCAGGTAACTGAATGATATAACGGATTTGGTTATCACTTAGTCCTTGGAGCACATTGAGCGGCGAAAAAACAAAATCCTGGGCCTTTGTGACTGAGTTAGCCAAAAGAAAGATTATGATTGCCTTAATTATCTGCTTCATCTGTTATTGTTGCGTGCAAGTGAGAGGGCAATTTAAGCTTATTTAAGAAGATTGTAAACTTAAGGTCTTTACTAATTTTAGCATGCACTTTTAGGTGTGATTGCGTACGCCTGATTAATAGTTTACGGCCATAACAAGATGATGGGTATAATGATAATCCTGTTGTGTCTCAATGGAAAAGATCAGATTATCATTTGTGCCATACCGGATGAAATAAGACCTGCTTTCGATTTGTTCATTCGCAGTGGTATCTGCGTCTTCTTTTTCTTTACCGGATAGTGCTTTTCTTTTTATATGTCTGTTTAGATACCTCTAAACTTAGTTTATCTATGTTTACTTGATGCAAAGTACTCCATAGTTATACTCGATTTACCACTTTCTGGCAAGGCCAATACAACAAATAAGTTAACATTTATATACCTATTTTTTAACAAAAATACCCTTTAGGAAACCTGCTTATAGCTACTTTAGAAACGCTGACCATATAGCCCCTCTTCCACTTTTAATGCAACCGCATCTCCAGACTTGTAGATTGCTGTCTGGGTTCAGTCAGACATTTGATAATACTTAGAATTAACCATTTATAATACAAAAAAAACAATTATGAGCATGAAAATTACCCATTTAACAAGGCTGCTAGGACCAGCCAGATTATGGCTTTTGCTGCTGTTGCTTGTGCCGATGAGTGCATTGCCTGTTATGGCACAAACAGTCACCATTAAAGGAGTTGTAACATCAGCCGATGATAACAGTCCGATTCCCGGAGTTACTGTATTGGAAAAAGGAAAGCAGAATGGTATGGTTACTGGTACAGATGGTTCTTATTCAGTTAATGTACCGCAGGATGCTACGCTTGTATTTTCTTCTATAGGATTCACAAAGCAGGAAGTTAGATTAAACGGAAAAACAGTATTGAATATAAAGCTGCAGAGTGATGTAAGCGCCCTTAATGATGTAGTGGTAATAGGTTATGGAACAGCCAGAAAAAAGGACCTGATAGGTTCGGTAAATGTTGTGTCCGCAAAGGATGCAGGCGCTAACACGAATACCAGTGCCGCACAGCTCCTTATCGGTAAAGCCCCGGGTGTACAGGTATTAAATTCAAACGGTAATCCTGGTTCAAATGCTCAGATCATTGTACGCGGAACTGGTTCATTTACCAATGTGGAACCATTGTATGTTGTTGACGGTATACAGAGTGATGCCAATCTTTTTAATACCATCAACCCACAGGACATTGATAACATTACCATTTTAAAAGATGCAGCCTCTACCGCCATTTATGGTGTTGCTGCCGCTAATGGTGTGGTTATCGTTACCACTAAAAAGGCTAAAAGCGGCATCCCGCAGATATTATTTGACTCGCAGGTTGGTACTTCATCAGTGCGTAAACAACTTGAACTGCTTAATGCAAACGACTATGTCAATCTTATAAAAGATATAGCTGCTACCAATAACCTTACGCCTCCGGCCAAATTAAATACTCCTTTTGTAGGTGTTGACCGTACCGATTGGCAAAAAGAAATATTTAAAACAGCTTTATCTACCCAAAACAATGCAAGTATAAGCGGTGGCAGCGAAAAGGTTACCTATAATCTCTCCCTAGGTTATTTAACCCAGCAGGCTATTGTTAAAGATTACCGTTTAAGAAGATTAAACAGCCGTTTTTCTCTAGATGAGAAACTAGGGCGTTTTCATTTTGGTCAAAGCCTTAATATCCGTTACACCAACACTAACGGACAGACAGCAAGTATATTAAACGCGATCAGCTATGCGCCTTATCAGCCAATATATGACCCCGCTATTTTGGGTGGATACTCTATCCTTACCAATGTTGATGACAACAGTAATGCCGTAAATCCATTACAGAGTTTAGGTGTTCAAACTTTATCAAGCAACGATCTGGTATTGTATCCGCAGGTTTTTGGCGAAGTAAATATTATTAAAGGTTTAACTTTTAGGTCGCAGCTGGCGGGTGTATACGGCACTTCGACAAACGATTCATACCAGATACCTTATATTACATCCAACAACCTGGGTTTCAGTAGGCAGGCAGGGCGTGCATTTAACAGTTATTCCAATTATACTTTTGAAAACTACCTGTCGTACAACCGTATTTTTGGTAAACATAGTATATCGGCAACCGCAGGTACCAGTTATATTGATGCCGGATCGAGCAAATACCTGAGCGTATTGGGTACAGGCATGTTGAATGACAATGTGAAAGATATAGGTGTAGCGCCAACCATCACCAGCCAGGCCAACACATCTGGTTACTATACACAGTTTGGCCGGGCAATTTCTTATTATGGCCGCTTGGTATATACCTTTAACGATCGCTATATCTTATCCGGAAGTATCCGTCGTGATGGCTCATCAAACTTTGGCCCTCAAAGCCGTTATGGAAACTTTCCAGGAGTTGGCTTTGCTTGGCGTATCAGCGAAGAGGAATTTGTAAAATCGGCACTTCCGTTTATCAGCGATGCAAAATTTCGCATAGGTTGGGGCCGTACAGGCAATAATAAGTTTGGTTTAACCACAACACAGGTATTTACTTTTGGCGGTTCGCCGACTGGCAACCTGATTTATTCACTGGGGGATAACAAAAGTTTTGTAAACGGAACAACGGTAACTTCCATTGCAAACCCACTGTTGAGATGGGAGCAGACCGACCAGACAGACATAGGGCTTGATCTGGGTTTCCTGAAAAACAAACTTACGCTTACCCTTGATTACTATGACCGAAAAAGCAGCGGTTTGCTAGTTGGAATTCCGGTACCGACCAGCGTAGGCATTGGCGGATTAAGCGGATTTGGCAGTACCTTAATTACCAATGCTGCAGATGCTCAAAATAAAGGTTTCGAATTTCAGTTGGCCTATGCTGATAAAACCAGTGACTTTAACTACAATGTAAGTGTAAATGGAGGTTATAACCAAAATAAAACATTATCACTGGGTGCACAATCGTCAACCCCCATAATTGGAGGATACTTTAATAATTTAAATGGTATTACATTAACACAACCGGGTTCGCCTATTGGTGCTTTTTATGGGTATGCTGTTGATCATGTAGCAAGGACACAAGCAGAAATTGATGCACTAAATGCCACTACCAGACAGAGAACCGGAAATCCTGCCAGCTTGTACCAGGATGGATTATTGCCAGGAGATTTTATATTTAAAGATCTAAATAACGATGGTGTTGTGGATAGTAAGGATCAAAAGGTACTGGGTAGTCCAATTCCGAAGTTTACATACGGTTTTAATGCTGGGGCATCTTATAAAAACTTCGACCTCAATATCGTCATCTCTGGTGTTCAGGGTGTTCAATTGGCTAACTCACTTAAATTTTACACCGAAAATGCCTCCACCGGGCATAATGCTTCTGCCGCCATTTTAAACAGGTGGAGAAACCCGGGTGATATTGCCACTTTGCCAAGGGCAGGCCAAAATGTTACGGCAACAGGAAATTTGAGACCTTCTGATTTTTTTGTTGAGAATGGATCATATCTGCGGGTACGTAACGTAACCTTAGGTTATACTTTTACAAAAACGGCATTAAATTCTTTCTCGGGTAATGTGTTAAGCAGGTTACGGGTTTATGTAGCGGCTCAAAACTTATTTACCATTACAAAATATACTGGATATGACCCCGAAATAAGCACCCAAACCAATGGCGGTGTTAATGGTGGTGCCAGCGATTATATATTTAACCGGGGCATTGATGATGGGCAGATGCCACAGCCACGTACATTTTTGGCGGGTATACAAGTTGGATTTTAATGATGAAAAATATTAAAGATATAATGATGAAAAAATATATAAAATATCTGATTGTTGTAGTTTTAATGATTGCAACTGGGGGATGTAAGAAGGATTTGGATTTACAGAGTAAAAGCGCATATACCTATGAAACTTATTTCACAAGTGATGCAGCCATAAATCAAGCCGTGATAGCTAGCTACGCTACTTTATTACACCAAGGTTTGTGGGCTCGGGAGTGGTATTATATTTTTGATCTGCTGGGCTATGATGCCAAAAATGCCCAACCACTCCAAGGGGATTTATTGGCCCTGGCACAATATAATTTTGCTCCGAACCAACCGCAGTTGGAAGCCATGTGGTCTTCGCTATACCGAATGGTAATGCGGTCAAACGTTGTGATTAACCGTGCCCAGGCATGGGCTCCTGCTAATGCAACCGAACAGGCAAACCAAAAGCAATATATTGCTGAGGCTAAATTTTTAAGGGCTTATGCTTACTTCAATCTGGTTAACCTGTACGGACGTGTACCCTTGCGTAAAGCATATATCCCGCTGCCAACAGCAGAAGAAATTAACCTGCCCCGTGCAGCTGTAGCAGATGTATGGGCTTTTATTGAACAGGATTTAAAAGACGCACAAGCTGACCTTCCTATTTCTTATGCTCCAGCCAGTTTTGGACGTACTACGCGGGGGGCTGCGGTTGCTTTGCTTGGTAAATCTTACCTGTACGAAAAAAAATGGGGAGATGCTGTTACTGAACTGACTAAACTGACCCAGGCTCCATATACCTATGCGCTCACACCCGTATATAACAACCTGTTTGATGATCCGAATCAGAATAATACAGCCCTTAATAAGGAAACCATTTTTCAGGTCATGAACCAGGCCTGGACCGATTGGGGTATCGGTAACCAGTATGCTCCGTTTGGCGGTCAGGAAACATGGGGTGGGAAAGCAAGCCACTCTGCCCGTGCACAGGAATATGGCTTTAACGATTGGAATAATGTGTTTATTACCACTACGGCTGTTAAAGCTTTTACTTACACCAACCCACAAACCAATGCCACTTACGTCGATCCGCGTGCGGCTTATACATTTTATGGAGATGCTGCAAGCGGGGGACAAACCCAATATTGCCAGGAATGTAAAGACGGGCCAATAGCCTTTCCCTATGCCTCAACCGGATACAAATATTTAAAATATGAGTATTATAATAAAGTAGCAAGCTTTGGTGGCCCGCAAAGCGGTATCAACGGGCAGGTAATCCGTTATGCAGATGTATTGCTGATGCTTGCCGAGGCTTACATACAGCAGGGTAATACAGGATCGCAGCCATTGGCACTGATTAACCAGGTGCGTAGCAGGCCGAGCGTTAATGCGCCGCTTTATATCAGTTTGGGCAGCCAGCCTCAAGCCATGGCCATCCTGATGCGCGAAAGACAATTGGAACTGACCGGCGAACAGTCCCGTTATTTTGATCTGATCCGCTGGGGTATAGCTAAACAGACCATTAATTCGCAAAGGCAGATAGAAGATGGTACCCAGCCTTTCCAGGATAAAAATGTTTTATTTCCTATCCCGCTATCTGAAAAGAACGCAAACCCCAATGTTGGTAAGGATATCGGTAATGATTGGAATTAATAGCGAACCTGAAAAAAGAAATGGAGCATACATAAAAGACTGTCATGAGGTTCTTGTAGCGCTTTCAACGGGTAACTAAATTAATAAAAAAGAGAAGCCATCTCGTAATTTGATTATGAGATGGCTTTTATCTGCCTATTCCGGCATTTATTTTACTTACGAGGCAGGATCATATCGACATGAAGCGGTTATTGCTTTTTCGTTGGCTAGGTTGTGGCACTTTCTTTTCTCCTAAAAGTCCTGGAACAGGTTTCATTTGGGATTGATCAGCATTGTTTTTTATCTTTGTACCATGCACGGTCAACTGATAAGTCTTATTACAAAAAGTCTACAACTTTCTAACCGGGAAAGAGATTTGTGCATACAGTACTTTGAACCGGTGAGATATCCGAAAAACCGGATAATCGAAGAAGAAGGGAAGGTACCTGGGCATCTATATTTTGTGGTTTCAGGTTTTGCGAGGCTATTCCATTACAATGATAAAGGCGATGAGGTTACAACGCATATAAACTGTCCGCCTGGTTTCATTACTTCTTATGCTGATTTTACTAACCAGAAAAAGTCGGATGAAAATCTTGAATGTATTACAGAATGTGAACTTTTGCGCATCAGTAAAGCAAATCTTGATCAGCTTATACAACAGAGTTCTACTTTTATGGATTTTAGCTTCTTGGTATTTCAACAATCCTTATCCTATAATGAAACACGTGCCAGGGAGCTGGCTACCCTTGATGCCGAACAGCGTTATTTAAAAATGATGGACCAGTACCCCGAAGTTCTCCAGAATGTTCCCATGCAATACATTGCGTCTTTTCTTGGGATGAACCCTAAAAGTCTGAGCCGTATCAGAAAGAAGATTATTAGGTAACATTTGTGAAGTGGTTTTAAATCTGCAAAGTTCAACTTTGCCACAGCATTTAAAATCAATGGCGATGACAGATAAAAAACTAGTAATGGTATCCGGTGCCAATGGGCATTTAGGCAACAACCTTGTAAGACTATTGATCGAAAAAGGGACCCCGGTAAGGGCTTCAGTCCGTAACATCAAAAGCAAAAAATGTCTCAAAGATCTGAACTGCGAGGTTGTTCAGGCAGATATAACGGATAAAGCTTCCTTCAAAAGCGCACTGCAGGATGTTGATACTTTTTTTGCAGTGGGCGCTGCTTTCAAGCTGTGGGCTAAAAACCCCAAGAAAGAAATCTATGATGTGAATATGCTGGGTACCCGGAATACGATAGAAGCAGCTGCAGAAGCGGGCGTAAAAAGAATCGTCTATGTGAGTTCCATTGCTGCACTGGATTATACCAATGTTCCGACAAAAGAAAGCAACGGATACAATTCCGACCGCAGAGATATGTACTACAATTCCAAGAATGACGGTGAAAAGCTGGCTTTTGATCTGGCAAGAGAATTCGGTATAGAATTGGTATCGGTTATGCCCGGAGCAATGATAGGAGGTGAAGCATTTCTTCCACTAAATGTTTCCTATAATATCCTAAAACTGATTCTTAACAAGCAGATTCCCATGGATACCAAGATTACCCTGAACTGGGTAGATGTTAAAGATGTAGCGGAAGGCTGTTACCTTGCTGCACAGAAAGGCCGGTCTGGTGAGCGTTATATCCTTGCCAACGAAAAATGTATGACCATTACCGATACAACTAAACTGGCACAAAAACTTTATCCTGAATTGAAAATCAAAGTACCTGGAACTGTGCCAAAGTTTATTTTGTATGCTATTGCAGGTTTTATGGAGCTTTCAGCTAAAATAATTGGAAAACCTCCACTGCTCACCACTAAAGATATTGCTATGTTTTCAGGATTGCAGCAGGATTTTGATATTTCGAAATCAAGAAACGAATTAGGGTTTAATCCGAAAGATGGTCAACAGGCAGTACAGGAAGCATTGGCTTACCTAACGGAACATAGAGAATTAATTTAATTTTAGAAAAAATTATGGTTTGGGCACACTATGATAGTATCTTCCAAAATATGCATTGACATAAACATTTATACATATGTCTTTCAATAAACTTATACGCCTGAACGTCGCCTTGGATTATTTAGTATTTTTTGAGATAAAAAACGGCTCTGAACAAAATCAGCTGATTTCCTAAATCGATTTAAGTGTGATCTTACGCAAGGAGATCGTGTTTTTCATTACAATAGATTTAGTTTTCAGCTTATATTTTGTCGGTTTTGTACAAAATAAAGTCTATTTAGTATAACGCTTGGAAAGCGGCTTTATATAACTTTGTTATAATACCGACAGATGACCTTGAGATTGGAAAAATAGCATCTTCCTTGATTCAGTAATATGGTTAACGGTATAAAATATAACCAGTATAAACCAGACATAAAAGAGCAGCATGTTATAGAACGCTGAGATTTTTGTCATATGTAAGCTAATGAACTTTCATTTAGTTTAACCTAAATTATGAGGCAATACCAAATCAGGGAATGGAAAAGTCAATATGAATTTCGGAAATCTCTTTTCTGGACAATGGAGAGCGAAATGGAGTTAGCAGATAAATATTTCAACTTTAGCAACCCTTTTATAAAAATAAAAAACAAATGAAAATTCTTTTTTTTGCACTGAGCTTTATTTTCAGTTCAGTTGGGTATGCCCAACAAATTCTATCGCCCAATAAAAAAATTAAAGTAGTTGTGGAAATGCAACAGGCTGGTCAGGGAGGTTCAGGCCAGGTACATTTTAAAGTGCTTTATAAAAAAGGAAGTGCTTATATTGAAGTGCTGCCCAGCTCACCGCTAGGTATTTCAAGAGAAGATCAGCAGTTTGTATCAAATCTCAGGTTTACTGGGGAAGGTAAAGCTGTTGCTGTTCATGACAAATATGAAATGCTGACTGGAAAGCGAAAGCACTGCGAGAATTTTGGTGCTGAAAAAACATTCAGTTATAAGAATCCGTCCGATCAGCCCTTGGATATCACTTTTAAAGTTTATAACGACGGGGTTGCGTTCAGGTATAGCTTTCCCAATAGCAAAGACTCTAGTTTCTCTATTATAGATGAAACTACAGCCTATGTAGTTCCTCCAGGCAGCGAAAGGTGGATACAACCCTATAACCAGGCTTACGAGGATTTTTTTCCTTTTTCTACTACTGGAACAAACGAAAAAAACAATAGCGACTGGGGGTATCCGGCATTATATAAAGTTAACAGTCAGCCATTATGGGTGTTAATTTCTGAGGCAGGCATCAGTAAAGAAAATTGCGCAGCCCGGCTTAACAATAAAGAAAACAAAAACGTGTACAAGGTAAGCTACCCTTCGGCCAAAAAGAAGCTACAAGGTGGAGCTGTTTCCAGTCTGCCCTGGAAATCGCAGTGGCATGTGATGATCATTGGGGAGTTGGCCGATCTGGTACAGAGTACATTGATTACGGACGTGAGTGAGCCTTCTGCCTTTAAAGACACCAAATGGATTGAACCTGGAAGCGCAGCCTGGGTATATTGGGCATATAATCACGGATCAAAAGACTATAAGAAAGTAATTGAATACATCGACCTTGCCGTAAAAATGCACTGGCCATATGTACTGATCGATTGGGAATGGGACGTAATGTCAAATGGAGGAAAAATAGAAGATGCCCTGGGCTACGCAAAGAGCAAAGGCATCAAGACGCTTTTATGGTACAATTCCGGTACAGATTGGCTTGGCGCGACTCCGGTAGACAGGCTGTTGACAAAAGAGAAAAGAGAAAAGGAATTTTCATGGCTGAGAAGCATTGGGGTTTCAGGTATCAAAGTCGATTTTTTTGCGGGAGATCAGCAGGATATGATGAAATATTACATAGATATTCTGGAAGATGCTGCAAAATATCATTTATTGGTTAACTTTCACGGTGCTACCATACCTCGCGGCTGGGCCCGTACTTATCCGAACTTAATGACTACCGAAGCAGTTTATGGGGCAGAATGGTATAACAATAACTCAATTTTAACGGACAAAGCTGCTGCACATAATACCACGCTTCCATTTACCCGTAATATAATCGGTTCTATGGACTACACGCCAGTAACGTTTTCAGATTCGCAGCATGCGCATATAACATCTTTTGCGCACGAATTGGCATTAGCAGTAGTGTTTGAGTCTGGTTTACAGCATTTTGCAGACAGGCCATCTGCATATTATAATTTATCAGCAGGCCCCCAGAATTTTCTAAAAGGCTTCCCTACAACCTGGGATGAAACCAAACTGATCCAGGGCTATCCTGGTGAAATGATCGTTATTGCACGAAGAAAGGGGAAGCTCTGGTATGTAGCCGGACTTAACGGAAAAGATACGCCGCAAACACTCGATCTAAATTTGAAATTTTTGGGCAATTTAGATTATTCTCTCCAGTTATTTAAAGATGGGGCAGATACGAAATCTATTACCAGCGAAACCAAAAGCATCAGAAAATCGGGTATACTGCAAATCCAATGTCTGCCTAGAGGCGGTTTTGCAGGAGTAGTGAGCAGCTTGTAAGACTCAAAGTTGGATCCTTGATATGGAACGCTAAATAGGTATTGATGTTACCTAGCAAGTATTTATAATTGACGGTTTTCTGTTTGTTGCTTGATGAGTTCAACTGTTAGCCCCCAGTACAGCTCCAGGTGCTTACGGATCACCTCGTCAGGAAAATTGCGAATGGTAAGCTCAAGCCTGGTCTGTTTATCTTCAGGTGTCAAATTAAATTCCAATACACAATAGCTCTCTTCGGTATCGGGCAAATTGGAGAGAGAACTTAAAAAACTATAACAGAGTTTGCTGCCGGGATCCAGTTCCAGGATTGTTCCTGAATTGATGAACTGGATCCCATGCAGATTTCCTTTTGTGATTATTGCGCTACCGACCTCCCAATCCGTCTGTATTTCAATAGGGTTATCATCTGTCCATTCCTGAATAAATTCAGGAACAGTAAGGCTATCCCACACCGCATGTATTGGGGCATTGATAAACACGGTTTTTTGCAGTATATCCATAGTCACAAATTACAATATTTGTATTTTAGGCAACAGGTATGGGATTCTCATTTGTTAATGCCAAAGTTAAAGAAGAATTTCAGCCTGAAGTACCCATGTTAGTCACGATGATCATAATGCGGACAAAAAATCAATGGAACGAGACTTAACACAAAACGCTTAGCAATTTTTCAATAATTAAGCAATCATTCTTGAAGCAGCTTCTCAATTTCCTCCAACATCACAGCGAGATCAAAGGGTTTGGAAATATAACTATCTGCTCCACAGCTTTCAGCGATATTTTTGCCATCAGTACTCGCAGAGTACATCAATACAGGAGTGGAAGAGACCTTGGGGTTATCTCTTAACGACCTCAGGATCTGATCTCCTGAGATCATAGGCATCCAGATATCCAGAAGAACAATATCCGGAGATTCCCGCTCGATGGTTCTAAGCGCATTCACGCTGTTCGGCTCAAGCACCACCTGGTAGCCATCTTCCTCCAGCAACAGTTCAAGCATTTCCAATATGCCCTGATCATCATCACAAACCAAAATCTTTTTATCTTTCATACTTAAATAGGGCTAGTTAATACATTGGTAAAGTAAAGCTGAACGTAGATCCGGTATTTTTTTGGCTTTCGGCCCAAATTGTACCACCGTGGTTGGTAATGATCTGCTGGCATAGATAAAGCCCAATTCCCATTCCAGGGTAATGTTTCTGCACTTCACCAACGCGATAGAAACGGTCAAAAACCTTATTCAGCTCATCCTCGCTAATACCCATTCCCTTATCTTCCACAGATACCTTAATGAAATCGCTGATGGAAGAAACCCTGACTTCGATTTTGGTATTATCAGCAGAGTATTTGATCGCATTGCTTAATAAGTTGGAAACAACCTGGATTAGATGGGATTCATCCCCATTGAAATTTCTGCCGATTTTTCCAGTAAGGGATATCTCTCTAGACGGCGTTGCCGCCCTGATACTTTCGATAGTTTCAGCCACCATTTTATCAAAGTCAAATTCTTCCCGGTGCAGGGTGATATTGCCGGTCTGGATCCTGGATACATCCAAGAGTTCAGACAACAACTGGTTAAGGCGCTGGATGTATTTTCCGGTTTTCTCTACAACTCCTTTAAACTTATCACTCGCATTTTCCGGCATCATCCTGTTCATAAGCTGCATATAACCAACGATCGTAGTTAATGGTGTTTTAAGCTCGTGGCTCGCAATAGAAAGAAAATCGTCCTTACGCTGCTGTAAGGCACGCTGATCGGTAATATCCTCTATAGCGAGCAATATCCAGTCCTTATATCTGCCTTCGAGCTCAATACGGTGCGCATTGAGCAGCATCAGTTTTTTGCCGATATGAGGGAAATCGTGTTCTACTTCATAATCCAATACCGGATTGTTCGTAGGAAGGATTTCTTCCATCATTTTTTTTAACTCTGGGATATTCCATTGGCCATTACCAAGATCGTAAAGCAATTTGCCCTTTGTTTCATTTATAGAAACCTTAAAAGTATTGAGAAAATGATTGTTGGCGCTCAAAACCTTATAATCCTTGTCCATTACAACAAGGCTCTCCCGAATGGTTTCTACAATGCTGCTCAAGTATTCCTGGCTCTCCCTGTACATTCTGGTTCTTTCTTCAACTTTGCGTTCCGTCTCCTGTTGCACAAGTTCGAGCTCCTGCTGTGTCCTTCGCCTTGAAGACACGTCGTTCTGGATCCCAATAAAATGCGTAATCTGACCATTTTCGTCTTTGACCGGGGAGATATACAGTTCATTATAAAACAATTTCCCCTTTTTGGTATAGTTTCTAATCTCGACCCTGCAGCTCTCTCCAGAGGCTAGTGCCGTCGAAATTGTCTTACGTTCAGGCTGGTTACGGTCCTTACCCTGCAGGAACCTGCAGTTGTGGCCAATAATTTCACCCCTTATATACCCTGAAATTTCTTCGAAAGCAGGGTTGCAGTAGATTATCGGATTATCTGGCAGCAGATTATCGGTGATAACAATTCCGGTAACAGATGCGTCTAAAACCTTATAAAGTACGTCAAGATCCAATGGCGTATTTATTTTTTTCGTATTGATATGATTTTCCTTACCCAAATTGATAAAATTTATTTTTTATAAACGATACATGCCCCAATTTGGTTTTTAAAGATTTAAAGTTTTTGGTCGTGAAAAAAAATAGATTTTATAATAGGGATTTTTTTAATCTGTGGGTACAGTGATTCTATCATATTGCTCAAAAGAGCCTTAAAGCAAACGAAGGCCTTGAAGGATTAGTTTTTCTATGTCAGAAACGATGTTTATGTTGTTAATTGACAATGTCTTAGCTGTGTAACAGGTTTTGGAATTAGAGTCAATATAGGCCCAATAAGCTGTGAAAAATGCTCACATTAATGTTAGCTTAGCGATGCTGATGCGCTTTCTCAACTATGCTTCTGTATTTTTTATGCATCTCAATGGCGATACTTACTGAACTGCCCACCGTTTTTAAGGGGTAATCTTTCCTTTGGTTTACCCAACTCCATTCCCAGGCACTTACCTCTCTGTTAAACTGTTTGATGTCGATTTCTTTCTGATTGTCGATGGCCTTTGATGCATATTTGAAAAAAAGCGCCCATCGCGGTTTGTAAAAATCATTGAACAAACCACTCCATTGTCTGCAGGCATATTCGTTTAACGGACTTTTTTCATCACCCCATAGCGTAATTAAATCTTTCGCATTCATTTCGTAAAGTGCTTTTTCAGCTGGATTGTTTCCCCATGTTCTTGCCTGTTCAACCCACGGACCAAGCATAAAATCTTTTCGGGTAGCTAATAGTTTATCCATATCGTCAATAAGCTGAAGAAATTTTTGGCTTTCTGCTTTAAAGGTAACCATATCCTTTTTTTTGTAGGCGGTTATAAAATTTCGCTGTAGGGGCAAGGCATAATTTGCCATGGCCTGTCGGGTTACATCCACGATGTCGTACTGAAAACCATCACTACTACCGCAGACAGGCGCGGCTTTTATGAGTTCATCCCAGGCTGGTAACAGATCCCGATCCTGATAATTTAAGGTCGTTTTGGCCCAACGGGTCAGCGAATCAAGTGTGGGGCGTGCCTGAATAATAGATTCTGCACCATCTCTGATGTATTTATCTTGAGGTACATTATATACTGTTTTTCTTAAAATTTCCCATGCCTTTTGTGCATTGGGATTGTTTTTTCCGTATCTGTTAAAAACAAAATTAGGCAGCCATGTTTTTAGATCTATCGGTTTGGATTGCCAAACATTGGCCATCATTAACTCGTACAATACCGGGTTTTGTTCAATACCTTCCATGGTGAGGCCAATACCTTTCATTTTGCCACTTTGCGGATCGTTCAAGGCTTGTGCAGGTGCGGTGGCAATTACGTCCATCCGGCCAAAAAGATTGGTGTTTCCGCCAAAATTGTGCAGCATATTCCAGATCCAGGGTTTTCCATAAAAACCCGAAGTGCGTTTCCATACCGGTTCTATTTCTGTGGCCAGGTCTAACAGTATCATCTTGTCGTTGGGTACGGCCTTTAAAAGAGCTTCTGTTTGGGGTTCTTTCCAGAATTTTCTATCACTATAAAATAGCCAGCCCTGCATTACCCAGATCGCCTTAGGATCTGCTTGCGACATCCCGTCATAAATCCTTGCACTCAGTTTACCTAAAAAATCAGGTGCTGATGATGGTGGTTCATTTTCGTTAAAGGTATCGGCAGAGTAAAGGTGATCGGTGCCCAGCAACGCGGTCTGTTTCTGTAAAAACTTTTTCCCGATAGCTGCGAACATAGGATCTTCCGAATCGAGGATATAAGTGTCTGCGAAACCATTGGTCCAATTGGTAGCCTTAAGTTTCGCATTTGGAAATTTCTTTTTAAATGCGGCTGGTACATGCCCTGTAAATGCAGGTAGAACCGGTTTCATACCAAGAGAACGCTGTCTTGCCAAAATTTTCTTTTGCAGTTCGAAGTGACTTTTCATCCAATCTATTGGCAGGGGACCGCCCCAACCATCTATATTTCCCATCCAGAACCACGAAAAATAAGCCGGTCCGGTAAAGAAATCCTTCAGATCGTTATCACTAAAACCCATTTCTTTATACAAGAGATACCAGGTATATTCTTCTCCGGTAATAGCTAAGGGCATATTAATGCCATGTAGTGCCATCCAGTCTATTTCTTTTTCCCACCTGGCCCAGTCCCACCAGCTCATGCTGTAATTAAAAGTGCAGTAGTTAAGGTAATAGCGGTACTCGTAAGGTGTAGATTTCCTTACTTTATTTTTAACCATCGGTAGGTTTTGTGGCAATTTAAGGTTAACGCCGTTCCAGGTTACCTGGCAATGGGCGTATTCCGTTAAATAATAATAAAAAGCCGAAGCAATAGCTACGCCGCTGCTCCCCCTTAAAATAATGGAGTTTTTTTTGCTTTCAATTTCAAAGACATCCATGCCGTTTTCAGAAACGATGCTTTGAATTAAAAAAAACTGATGCTGTTTGGGTAGAACCCTTTTGATCAGTTCAGCTGATGAAGAAAGATAAGCTTGGGCCCTTGTCTTAGCAGATGCCATTACCAAAAATGCAGCAAGAAAGTATATTTTATATTTCATCTGTTTGTTTTATTTTGAGGGATAACCATGGCTTTTGCTATCGTGGTATACAATAAAATTATTAGCGGTTCAATATACAGATAATAAATAATGGGGCAGGTATAGTCTGGCTTCATAAAATCTACAAAAACCTTAGGCAAGGTTAAACCACATTTTTGTCTGCTACATATGTAAATATAGGTTCGTTAAATGGAAAACAGCCTGACGTATAATTGCCAAAACACGATACACATTGGATTTATACCCTACCTATATGCTAATATCGATAAGGCAATTGTGTTTAAAATAAAATGGATGTTATCACTTTAATGCCTTTTTTGATGCATACAGGCACTTTCTACACCACTTAAACAAACTGGGCATAAATTTAAACAATTGTGCTATCCTTAAAATTGTAGTTGTCTTAGCTTCGAATACTCAATACAGGTAAACCAATACCTTTCCGTTCGAACATGATGCTGACGTAAGTACGACCAACACTTACACTACGAGTGCTTAACGCTGATCTTAAATCTCAGGGTGATGCCAAAGGCAGATTGTTCAATGATCAGGAAAGCTAAAATTGGTTTTTATAGTAAGGGGCTAACCAAATAAATATGAACCAAACTGAACAAACGCTCATGAAAGCACCTGGTTAAATCCAAATTGATCTCACACCGATACAGATTGAATCCGTTCAATAGTATCAAATATTAATCCTAACCAAAATAAACCAAATTTTATGACTAAAAACTACTACTACTTCAAAGAGGGGTTACTCCGCTCTACGCGAACTAAAACAATTGAAAAATCTGTTTTGGTGATCCTAATTCACTAGGACTGGCATACAATTATCCAAATCTATTTCTCTTTAAATGATTTTAAATAATGGAAAAAATAACCAATATGGGTAATGATGTGCGCTCCAGATATAGGGGAGCAAAGCAGTTATTACTCGTGATGTATTTAATACTGATTATCTCCGCGCTGTTGATTGATACAGCTGCCGCACAACAACGACGAAAAATAACCGGGACGGTAGTTGATGAACAAAAACAGCTATTAATAGGAGTTACTATTATTGTAAAAGGCACTGGTTCTAAAGTGCAAACTGGCACAAATGGAGAGTTTGCTATAGAGGTGCCTGCTGATCGGCAGACGCTTACCGTTGCATATGTAGGAATGAAAACTCAGGATGTGAGTATTGCCGGCAAAAATACGGTAAACATAACCATGAAATCCAACTCAGATCAATTGGGCGATGTAGTGATTGTAGGGTACGGCGTTCAAAAGAAACAGAGTGTTGTTGGTGCAATTACACAAACCACAAGTGAAGTACTGGAACGAACAGGTGGTGTATCTAGTTTAGGTGCAGCATTAACCGGGAATTTGCCGGGAGTAATTACTACCGCCAGCACTGGAATGCCAGGGGATGAAGATCCTCAGATTCTTATCCGGGGCCGTAGCACCTGGAACAATGCCAGTCCGCTTATTTTAGTAGATGGCGTTGAACGATCGATAAATAACATCGATATCAGCTCCGTGGCCTCAGTATCTGTTCTTAAAGATGCTTCAGCCACTGCGGTATTTGGGGTAAAAGGAGCAAACGGCGTAATCTTGATTACCACTAAAAGAGGGCGTGAAGGGAAGGCAGAAATCAGAGCAGCTGCGAATACGGTTGTTAAATCTGCATCTAAATTGCCAGGTAAGCTCGATTCGTACGATATGTTCCAGGTGCGTAACCGAACAATCGAATACGAATTAGCGCTCGCTCCGGGCGCCTGGAGTTCATATCTTCCCGAAGCTGTGATGCAAAAATATCGCTCGCCAGCCAATCTTGAAGAAGCTGAGCGTTATCCAAACGTAGACTGGGTTAATACCTTGTTTAGAGACAATGCAATGTCTTACAATGCCAATCTTAATGTAAGTGGTGGAACATCGTTTGTAAAGTATTTTTCTTCTGTTGATTACCTTGATGAAGGCGATTTGTTCAGAAGGTTTGGTAACGATCGCGGTTATAGCGGTGGCTATAGTTTCAAAAGATTGAACGTAAGAAGCAACCTGGATTTTCAATTAACACCATCAACCGTATTCAGAACAAATATTTCTGGTTCAAGAGGTACATCAGAGCGCCCATGGATTGATGTTAATCCTTATAATACCTGGACAGCTGCTTATTCTGCAGCACCAAATCTCTATCTTCCTGTTTATTCGGATGGCACCTGGGGATATTACAAGCCCAATGAACAACAAAGTTTAAACTCTGTTAGGATTTTGTCTACCAGTGGTCTTCAAACCACCACAACTTCCCGTATTACCACAGACTTTACCTTAGATCAAAGCTTAAATTCTCTTGTTAAAGGATTAAGTTTAAAAGGAACACTTTCGATTGATAATACATTTATCGAAGCTGGTCGTGGAATTGACGACCGGAATAATGGAACACTAAGTAAATACATTGATCCTGAAACAGGAATAGTAAGCTATTCACAAACCAAAGATGCAGCAACAGAGCTGGAATGGAGAGAAAGTGTAAGATGGGCAAGCAGGGCAGGCGACGTTAACGACGGCGCAACCTACCGCAGAATGTTTTCTCAAGTGCAGGTCAATTATGCCCGGACCATTGCACAAAATCATAATTTAACGGCTATGGGACTTTGGAGCAGAGATAATACCGCTACCGGAAGTATTATCCCTTCTTACCGTGAAGACTGGGTTTTCCGTACCACTTATAATTATGCAGGTAAATATAGTGTAGAATATAATGGAGCTTATAATGGTTCTGAGCGATTTGCACCTGCCTATCGTTTTGATTTCTTTTCATCCGGAGGACTTGGATGGATGATCTCTGAAGAAAAATTCATGAAACCGATCAAATTCATCAATTCATTGAAATTACGTGGATCGTATGGTGGAATTGGTGATGATGGTGGTTCTCCCAGGTTTGCCTTCCTGACGAACTGGGTATTTGGAGGCACTACGCCACTCGGTACTACCGGTGAAGCTGCAGAGAATAGTCCTTATAACTGGTATAGGGAAACTACGGTAGGTAATCCAAACGTACGTTGGGAAAAGGTTGTAAAGAAGAATATTGCGCTTGATTTTGGGCTTTTTGGAAACACGATCTCTGGAAGTGTAGATTTCTTCCAGGACAACAGGAGCGATATCCTTACCAACAATCGTGCTGTTCCAAGTTACTATGGTGCCACACCACCTACGTTTAACGTTGGTAAGGTGCGGTCCAGAGGTTATGAAATTGATATCCGGTTCAACAAAAAAATCACCAGCAATTTTACTGCGTGGGCCAATATCAATTATACTCATGCCAAGAACAAAGTTGTATATGCTGATGTTGCCGGATTGTTACCATTATATGCTAAGCCTCTTGATAAACAGATTGGACAGGCTTATTCTTATGTGAGCGCTGGTTATTACAATACCTGGGATCAGCTTTATGGAAGTACCATGCACAATGCCAATGACCAATTGAAAATCCCAGGAAACTATCATCTTGTAGATTACAATGCTGATGGGATAATTGATGCGAATGATAACATTCCTTATGGTTATTCTGGCGCTCCTGAAAACACCTACAATGCAACTATAGGTTTTGAATGGAAAGGATTTAGTGCCTTTGCTCAGTTTTACGGTGTGAACAATGTTACCCGCCAGGTAGTGCTTGGATCTTTTTCAGGAAAGAATACAGTTGCCTATGATGAAGGAAGTTATTGGTCAAAAGACAATACAAATCCTGATGGTCCGATGCCACGTTGGGAAACAACGCCAGCGGGTTTTTATACAGGTGACAGGTACTTCTATGATGCTTCTTACCTGCGCTTAAAAAATGCTGAGGTTGCTTACACTTTCAGGCAAGACTGGGTTAAAAAAGCAGGAATCTCGAGCATACGTATATTCATAAATGGAAACAATTTACACGTATGGACTAAGATGCCGGATGACCGTGAAGCAAATTATCAAAGTGCGGGCGGACAGAGCTGGGCATCGCAGGGTGCATATCCAACTGTAAAACGCTATAATCTAGGCGCTAATTTCATTTTCTAAACATGATCATTATGAAAAAATATATAACACGCCTATTATTGATAGGAATGATTTGGGCGGGAACCGGTATGGTATCTTGTAAAAAATATTTAGACAGAGATCCTGAAGCAACTGTGTCAGCAGAATCTGCCTTCAAAGACTTTCGCAGTTTTCAGGGCTTTACCGAGGAGCTATATAATTGTATTCCAGATTTTACCAACCGGTATTGGACCAACAGTTTCAACTGGGGTGAAGACGAAATCCAGTCTACAGTTCAAAACTTCCACTTGGTTAACAAAATAGATAACGGCGATTTTTGGGGCTGGCAAAGAGAGTTTGATGGATGGGGAGCAGGATTTTTAGACAATGCCAACGCGAATACAAATAATGATCGTTTTACCAAGGGCCTATATCCACTGGCCTGGTATGGCATTCGTAAAGCGAATTTAGGCCTTGAGAATCTAAACCTGATGGCAAACGCAACCGACGAAGAACGCAACCTGATCAGAGGTCAACTATTATTCTTTAGGGGTTGGTTCCATTTCCAGCTCATGCAATATTTTGGAGGGCTGCCATACATTGATAAAGTATTGCCAGCAGATGAAGAATTGAGATTACCAAGGCTAAAGTATCAGGAATGTGCAGCAAAGGCGGCATTGGATTTAAGAGCCGCCGCCGATCTTTTGCCAATCAATTGGGATAATACAACAGCCGGGATCCAAACCCTGGGTAAAAACCAGTTGCGCATCAATAAAATCATGGCATTAGGTTATTTAGGTAAAAACTATCTGTGGGCCGCTAGTCCATTAATGAACTTAGAATCTACCGGTAGCAAAACCTACAATGCAGAACTAAGTAAAAAAGCGGCTGCTGCATTTGCAGAATTATTGAAACTGACAGAAAGTGGCGCTGCTGCTCATAAGTTATTGCCTTTTGCACAATACAGTACCAATTTTTATACAACTGGCCAAAATTTCTTAATCCCGGGAGGTACTGAAGTAATATTTACAGGGCCATATTGGGGAGCGCATGGTTCAACCTATGGCACTGCAAAACAATATACTCCAGCAATTGTAGGTGCCGATGCACTGGTATTTGCGCCCACCGCAAATTATGTTAATTATTATGGGATGAAAAATGGTTTGCCCATTTCGAATTCCGCCCAGGCTGATCCTACTGGCTCAGGATATGATCCGCAATTTCCCTGGCGCGATCGTGATCCAAGGTTCTATAATGATATTATATACGATGGAGTTAAAGTGGTGCAGGGAACTTTGGCAGCGAATATGGAACCACACCGATATGCAAATCTGTTCACAAACGGAAGTTATAGAGATGAACGTTCTGGTAGCCGTACAGGGTATATGATGTTCAAATTTGTGCCCAGAACTGCCAATAACTTTGATCAGGGCTGGAATTATGGACAAAACCTGAATATCAAGGTTTCATATATGCGTTTGGCAGATATCTACCTGATGTACGCAGAATCGGTTGCAACAGGGTACGACTCCCCAAGTGCAACCGCAGAGGGATTTAGCAAAACTGCAGTAGATGCGATCAATGTGATCCGTGATCGTGCTGGTGTTGGACGTGTTGCCGCACAGTTTTTAGTGTCTACAACAGAGTTTATGAAAGAAGTAAGACGCGAACGCGCTGTTGAACTTGCCTTTGAAGGACATCGGTTTAATGATCTTCGCCGCTGGCATTTGCTCGCCGAAGTGCCTTATACCTTAAAAACAGCCGCGGAATTTGATCGCGCTGCTCCTTTAAGCCCTACGGCCGACACCAAATTAAACAAGGTTGTAAACTACCGCGAGCGATTAATATTACAACGTCCGTTTAGTGAAAAGCATTATTGGTTGCCACTTAAACGGGCAGATGTAAATATGTATAAGGAGTTTCCGCAAAACCCTGGATGGTAAGGTAGTTCATGATCACAAATAATTAAAGACAAGAATGATGAAATTTTTAAGAAATGCATTGGCGCTGTGTGTCTTTTTTACACTGTTTGTCGGTGTAATCAAAGGTCAGGACGCCGTTAAGATACCTATAAAAGCTGTTGTTCGGGATATCAATGGAAATCCGGTAAAAGGGGCATCCATAACTATTGAAGGAAACGACGTGCTCACCATAGCAAACCAGGCAGGTGAATTCTCCCTATCGATAGAGGAGAACAGCACATTTACAGTAAATGCTAAAGGTTATAAAACCATGCCGGTAATCGCATTAGCCAACCTAAAGCAGGTTACCTTAACCAAAGAGGATAGACTAATAAATGTGGGTTTTAAAAATGCCACCGAAAGTAACCTTCCTGCCGGCGTTTCAAGCGTTAACCTGGCACAGCTCTTTGAAAAAAACTTTATAACCTATGGATTAGACGGGATGGAGGCTTTTGCTCCGGGCTTTAATGGTAATAACCTTTGGGGTATGAATACCTCGTTTATATTGATTGATGGAGTTCCGAGGGATGTGAACAGTGTTACACCAAATGAAATTGAGGAGATCACTTTTCTCAAGAGCGCTTCGGCCGTTGCCCTATATGGCAGCCGTGGTGCAAAAGGAGTAATCTTGATCACCACAAAAAGGGGTACGGCCACTAAGCAAAAAATAAATGTTCGTTCCAACATCGGATTAAATACACCAAAAAGATTCGCTCAATATCTGGGCTCTTCAGAGTACATGACTTTGTATAATGAGGCTTTATCTAATGATGGTTTGGCAGCTGCTTATACACCGGAAACTATTTATAATCATTCTGGTGTTAACCCTTATCGTTATCCAAGTGTAGATTATTATGCTTCAGAATACCTTAAAAATAGTTTTTCACGCTATGATGGTGTGGCAGAAATTTCAGGAGGGAATGATCGAGCCCGTTATTACACCAATGTTGGGTTTGCATCTACAGGTTCGCTGCTTAACTTCGGCGAAGCCAAAGAAAATAATACATCAGAACGCTTTAACATCCGCGGAAATGTTGATATGCAGCTAACCAAAGCACTAAAAGCCCGGGTAGACGCAAGCGCTGTGTTTTCTAGCAGTGGCGGAGTAAATACAAACTACTGGGCTAACGCTGCAACCTTGCGCCCCCATTTATTTACCCCGTTAATCCCAATTAATTTATTGGAACAGAGCGATGAGGTGAGCAAAGCAATGATTAAAAACGCTACAATTATTGATGGACAATACATCCTTGGTGGTACCCAGTTAGATCAAACGAATCCCTTTGCGGCCATTTATGCTGGTGGTAACAATAAGTTTGTACAACGCCAGTTTCAGTTTACCACAGGCATTGATGCTGATTTGAAAGGAATTTTGAATGGACTTACCTTTAGTACCACTATGGGGGTTGATTACCTGAACAGTTACAATCAGGGTTATAGAAACGGATATGCAACTTACCAGCCTAACTGGACAACCTACTCTGGTACAACGATGATTGGAAGCTTAACGCGCTGGGGTGAAGATACTAAAACCGGAGTTCAGAACATTGCCGATAGTTATTATAGACAGACTATTTCGTTATCTGGTCAATTTAACTACAATACTACAATCCGTAATAATCATCATATCTCTGCAGTATTGCTGGCTGCGGCATATCGTCAATCGCAATCTGAAATCTACCAGCCAACAACAAATTCTAATTTAGGATTGCAGTTAAATTATGATTTTAGCCATAAGTATTTTGCCGAAATTACCGGAGCAGTGGTGCGCTCGCCAAAAATGCCACCGGGAAACAGGATTGCACTCTCTCCTGCAGCTTCTATTGGATGGCGCCTTAGCGAAGAGCCATTTCTGAAAAAAGTTTCGTTCATTAATGACTTAACACTAACCGCATCAGCAGGTATTTTAAATACCGATCTTGATTTTGATGAGTATTTTGCCTATGAGAGCATTTATACAGGCACAGGGGGTAACTGGTATGGTTGGAATGATGGTACAGGTACACAGTCTACAGATTCGCGCCGTGGATCCAACATGGATTTAACTTTTGCTAAAAGGAAAGAAATCAGTATCGGGATAAAAGGCGGAATGTTCAAAAATCAGTTTAATTTCGGAGCAAATGTTTTTAGAAATAACATCACCGGGATTATCGGTCAGATTAATGTTCTTTATCCAAACTATTTCACTACCGGGTTTCCAAGTTCTTCTTTTGTTCCTTACAGCAATTACAATAGCGATCAGCGTACCGGGTTGGATTTTTACTTAAATTTTAATAAACGTATTGGCGCTATTGACTGGACTTTTGGGGCGTCAGGAACATATTATTCCACCAAAGCAACTAAACGTGCCGATCTGTTAACTTACGAAAATAGCTATCAATACCGTGCAGGCAGACCACTCGATGCGATATGGGGATTAAAAAGCAATGGTTTTTACATGGATGCCAGTGAAGTGGCAGCGGCCGATGGAATTAGTAGTGCAAAACCAGCATTTGGATCAGCATTGGCTCCTGGTGATATCAAATATATTGATCAGAACGGTGACAAAATCATTGACGATAAGGATCAGGTATATCTTGGCCGCGGTGGATGGTTCGGTGCTCCGTTTACAGCAGGATTGAACGTAACTGCCAAATGGAAAAATCTTACTCTATTTATCTTGGGTACAGGCCGCTTCGGTGGAAGTGCCATGAAAAGCGATAACTATTTTTGGGTTAACGGAAGCGATAAGTATTCGGCAGTGGTGCGCGACAGATGGACACCTCAAACAAAAAATACGGCAACCTTTCCGCGGCTTACCACTTTAAATGGTGATAATAATTTCAGAGCGTCCGATTTCTGGTTGTACAGCACAGATCGGTTTGATTTATCTAAAGTTCAAATCTCCTATACAATTTCCGATAAATTGTTCAAAAGTAAAGTGTTGAAAGAACTGGGGCTGTATGTGGCAGGATTTAATCTTTTAACAATAGCGAAGGAAAGAGAAATACTTGAGCTGAATTTAGGGGGTGCCCCACAAACAAGGTTATATAACCTGGGCGTAAAGGCAATGTTTTAATTGAATTTTAGATTAGAAAAGATGAACAGAATATTAATACGATTTATAGTTGTCGTTGTGATGCTCTCGGGCTGTAAAAAGTTTACCGACCCCGCTCCACAAAATAATGGAGATTTTGAGAACATCTACACAGAACCCGCACTTGCCCATGGGTTATTGCTAAATGGTTACACAAGGCTTCCATCAAATGGCTGGTCTTTTAACGATGTAGCTACCGATGATGCAGTAAGTAATGATATCAATAATAATTTTAGGAAAATTGCCACGGGGCAATGGTCGGCTGCATTTAATCCATTAGATCAATGGACCAATGCAAGAGCAGGTATACAATATATCAACTTATTTTTGGCAGAGACAGATAAGGTGCTTTGGGATTCAAAAGATCCGGTGTTGAGCAGGATGTTTAACGACAGGCAAAAAGGTGAAGCGTATGCTTTGAGAGCCTACTTAATGTCGTATATGCTACAGGCACATGCCGGAAAAGTAGGGGGTAATTTATATGGTTTCCCTATTGTACTCGAGCCTGAAACACCGGCTTCTAACTTTAACCAGCCAAGGGCCACATTTGATGCCTGTATTAAACAGATTTATGGAGATTTGGATAAGGCAGAACAATTGCTTCCTTTGGATTACGCTGATATCAATAGCACCAGTCAGATCCCGACAAAATATGCCGGAATTAATGTAGAGACCTATAACCGGGTTTTTGGTAAGTTTTTTAATCAGCGCATGACGGGTCGTATTTCCAAAGCCATTCGTGCGCGGGTAGCACTAATGGGCGCAAGTCCGGCTTTCAGCACAGGTAATTCTACCACATGGGCCGATGCCGCTAGCTACGCAGCACAGGTACTTTCACTTAATAACTGGTTGGCCAACTTAGATCCTAATGGTGTTACCTGGTATGATAACAAAGCAGAAATTGATGCATTGGCTTCTGGCGCTAGTCCCAGAGAAGTGCTTTGGCGTACAAATGTTGGATCAAATAGTGATTTAGAAGCTGCTAACTATCCACCAACCTTGTCTGGACAGGGCCGCATAAACCCAACTCAAAATCTGGTTAATGCTTTCCCGATGCAAAATGGTTATCCAATTGCCAATACGCCACAGAGTGGATACAATCCTGCCGCTCCATTTACGGGTAGAGATCCGCGTTTAGCAAAATTTATAGTGTACAACGGAAATACGATCGGGCCAACAAACAAAGTAATCAATACCACAACAGATGTGGCAACGAATGATGACGGATTAAATAGAAAAGAAGTTTCTACAAGAACAGGTTACTACATGAAAAAATTGTTAAGGCAGGATGTTAGTCGCACACCAACCGTAAATAATCAGAAACACTATAGGCCACATATCCGCTATACGGAAATGTTTCTGATCTATGCAGAGGCAGCAAATGAGGCATGGGGCCCTACAGCAAATGGTGGCAATCCCTATTCTGCTTATGATATCATTAAAGCTATTCGTGCCAGGGCCGGTGTTGGAACTACAAACGGTGATGCTTACCTCGAATCGATTAAAACAGATAAAGATGCCATGAGAACATTGATTAGGAATGAGCGTAGGTTAGAATTGGCTTTCGAAGGATTTCGTTTCTGGGATCTTCGTAGATGGAACGCAGCATTAACCGAACCGGTGAAAGGAGTGAGTATTTCGCAAGGCACCTATCAGGAAATCAATGTAGAAGCAAGAAGCTATCAGGAATATATGAGATTTGGACCAATTCCTTACAGCGAAACGCTAAAGTATAATGCTTTGCAACAAAACACGGGATGGTAATATTCATTCACTATAACAAATAACATCATGAAAAATAAAGTATATATTTTACTTGCGTTCGTCTTAACACTTGGCGCCTGCAAAAACGAAGAATGGGCATTTCCAGATAATGATACCCAAACCGTTTATTTTGCCTATCAAGGGCCGATTCGGACCATCACCATGGGCGAAGATATTTTTGATACTTCACTCGATAACCAACATAGATTTCAGATTATGGGTACGGTTGGTGGAGTTTACTCAAATAAGGAAGATATTACCGTTGGCATCAGTGTAGATAACGCGCTAACCCAGGGATTATCTTTTCCATCACCCTACAGCGGTATCGTAAGGCCCATGCCAACTAATTATTATACGCTTGCGGCTAATAAAATTGTTATCCCGAAAGGAAGTTTGATAGGTGGGGTAGATGTACAGCTAACAGATGCTTTTTTCGCAGACCCATTGGCTATCAATACCACTTATGTGATCCCTTTAACGATGACCAGTGTTGATCAGAACAAAATGATCTTGCCCGAAAAAAAATATACCTTATATGCCGTAAAGTACATCAATACATGGCAGGGTTTTTATCTCCGTAGAGGAAAGGACGTGATTGCCGGCAAAGGTGGTAACACCACACTCAATCAAACCGTAGTTCGCCATATGAAATATGTGGAGAATGATGAAATCAACAAATTAAACACACGTTCACTTACCCAGGCCGAGTTTCCTGTCACATTTAAAGTAACAGGCGGAACCAGTATCAGCCGAACCTTATTGTTAACTTTTGATAATACGGGCAACTGTACAATTGCAGCTGCTGATGCCAGCTTTACGGCAAGTGGCACCGGAAAATTTGTTAAACGGGGAGAGAAAAACAGCTGGGGCAGCCAGGATCGCGATGCCCTTTATCTGAATTATCAGATCGATCTGAATGATAGGACGGTGAATAGCATAGATACCCTGGTAATGCGCGACCGTGGCGTGAAGGCCGAAACATTTACGCCGGTCAAATAATTAAATATTTAATCAAAAAATTGAGAAAATGAAACGATTATACAAAATAGCATTTGGTCTGGCGGGGGCAATATTGCTTGCTTCCTGCCACAAATACGAGGCACTCGATTTTCAGGTGGCTAAACCCACAAGCTTCTCGGCCCAGGAGCAGATCGATGCCTATCAGCCATTAAAAACCTATATTGATAGAACGGCAAATCCTAAATTTAAATTTGGTGCCGGAGCCAGTCTGCAACCTTATCTCTCCAAAGGTGTAATTTACAGGCTCATTAACAGCAATTTTGATGAAATTACACTAGGTTACGAAATGAAACATGGTGCCGTTGTACAGGCTGACGGAAGTTTGGCCTTAACCAATGTGAAAAACCTGTTGGAGACAGCATCTAAAGCCGGTATTACAGTTTTTGGGCATACACTGGCCTGGCATGCCAATCAAAATGCAACATATTTAAAAGGGCTGATTGCCCCAGTTGTAACTCAGTCAAACGGAGGCCCAACATGGGATTTGGTAACAGGCGCTGATTTTGAAACCGATAATGCTGCAAATTATCAAACCAATACCAATGCGGTAGCCTCATTTACAGCCTTAGGTCAGGGAGCAAATGGTATAGGTAGGGCATTGAAAATAAGTAATGCAAGCGTTCGGGCTAACGATTATGACGCACAGTTATTTGTAAAATTCTCCCCAGCTATGCAGCTCAACGAAATATATGAGCTAAAAATGGATGTACGTTCTGATGTGGCAGCATCTTATCCTACACAAGCACATAGTACCCCTGGGACTTACTTATGGCATGATTTTTTTGGTACAATTTCCTCAACAACAACCTGGACAACCTATACCAAACAGATTACCATTACTCAAAAAGAAATGGCAAACACTGGTACAATTGCTTTTAACTTGGGTAAAACAGCAACAAATTTTTATTTCGATAATATCACGCTTAAAAAATACAATCCGCTTGGTGGCACTACAATTGTAGAAAAAACTGCCGAGCAGAAAAAGACCATTTTAACCACCGCATTAGATACCTGGATTAAAGGCATAGTTACTGCTTCAAAAGATTATGTTAAAGCTTGGGATGTGGTAAACGAGCCAATGGATGATGCAAAGCCAGCTGAGCTGAAAACTGCTGCGGGTAGAACTTCCATTGCGGCTGATGAATTTTTTTGGCAAGATTACCTGGGTAAGGATTATGCGCTAAAGGCGTTTCAATTGGCCAGGCAGTATGGTAATGCGACTGATATCCATTTTATTAATGATTATAACCTGGAATATAGCATCGATAAATGCAAAGGATTAATCGATTACGTAAAGTATTTAGAAGGCAAAGGTGCAAAAATAGATGGTATTGGTACGCAAATGCACATTGTAGCTACTTCTGATAAAGCCAAGATTGAAGAAATGTTCAAATTGTTGGCCGCAACCGGTAAACTGATCAAAATATCAGAATTGGATATGGGTTTTGCAGGAAATATAAAAACTGCACAGGCAACACCTGAGCAATATGCAGCTCAAGCTGAGATGTACAAATATGTAATCAAGAAATATTTTGAGCTTATTCCGGCAGCGCAGCAATATGGAATCACCATATGGGCGCCTCAGGATAGTCCAGCAACCTCAAGTTGGAGGGCAGGCGAGCCAATTGGCTTGTGGACAGAAGGTTTTGTACGTAAACCTGCCTATGTTGGCACAGCAGAAGGCTTAAAAAAATAAATAAATTTACCACGCGATTAAAGCCAGGAACAATGTTAAACGTTTTCCTGGCTTTTTTATTTGAAATTAGCAGTAAAATTGACTCAGATCTAATTGCGTTTTATGCTGTCTCTTCCATCCGCATAATTTACCATTTCATTTTCCCTGGCGCCATTTACCAGCCAGATTATAACAAATTTAATATAGTTATGCAACCGGTTGTTTTTTTCGAAAGTAAATGATATATTCGAATAGAAATTACTCAGGTATAAGTTTTACATGAGCATAATTTTTTTAAAAAGAAAATAACCAAATATTAACAATTAAACGATGTATTTCTGTGATGAAACTGGGGGAAGGATCGTAAGCGTCTACGTTTCTCCGAAAATTATCTGTTGCCATATTTTTCAGACTTTATAAGCATGACCGTAAAATCTTTTCTTCCGCTTTGCGCTTTGCTCGTTACAGTTTTGTTCACTAGCCTAACGGCAAAAGCCGAGGTAAAACTTCCACAGCTAATCAGTAATCGAATGGTGCTACAACGAAATACAGATTTAAAGATCTGGGGTTGGGCCAATGCAAATGAGAAAGTTAAACTTTCTTTTAACAATAGAAAGTTTGAGGCAATTACCGGTAACGACGGGAAGTGGTTGATTATGCTTCCTAAAATGAAAGCCGGAGGCCCGTATACCATGACCATTGAAGGGCAGAATTTGATTACTTTAACCGATATTTTAATTGGAGACGTATATTTTTGTGCCGGCCAATCTAACATGGTGTTAGCAATGGAAAGACTGAAAGAAAATTATCCAAACGAAGTTAAGAACGATAATTTTCCTCAGATCAGGAATTTCTTTGTACCCACAAAAGCTGATGTATCCAAAGAATCACTGGATTTACCAAAAGGGGAGTGGAAGTTGGCATCAGGTAAAGAATTGCTTGAGTTTGGAGGAGTTACTTATTTCTTCGCAAAGAAACTCTATCAAAAATACAAAATTCCAATTGGGATCATTAATTCAAGTGTGGGTGGAACACCGATAGAGGCCTGGATGAGCATGGATGCATTTAAGGATTTTCCTGCAGCTGAAGCCCAGATCAAAAACTTTAGGGATAGCATTTATATGAACAGCCTAAAAAAACAGGGGCTACCTATGCCAGGTAAAAGCTTGCAATCATCCTATGTGCCAAAAACATGGCATAAGTTCTGGATGCCGGGTTATTGGGCAGATCAGGGCGTGAGAAACCTGAATGGCATCCTGTACTTTAAAAAGGAAATTGATGTTCCTGCGGGGATGACAGGTGTACAGGCAAAACTTTTTATGGGGCGCATTATCGATGCTGATTCTACTTTCGTAAATGGCGTTTTTGTAGGCAATATTACTTATCAATATCCTCCAAGAAGATACAATGTGCCAGCAAACCTGTTAAAACCTGGAAAAAATACCATTTTAGTAAAAGTTACAAATACAATGGGCAAAGGTGGCTTTGTGCCTGATAAAAATTATTCGCTACAGGCCAACGGACAAATAATTGACTTAAGAGGCGAATGGGATTACCAGGTGAACCAGGTATTTCCTAAACCAAGTTATTCCCCGTCAGGGCAACAGATTATCCAGCCAATTGTGGCGCAAAGTTCTCCTACGGGACTTTACAATACCATGGTTGCACCTGCAATCAATTATAGTATAAGTGGTTTTTTATGGTACCAGGGTGAAACAAATGCAGGCAAGCCAAGAGAATATGCCAAACTGCTACCTGCACTGATTAACGATTGGAGGAGTAAATGGGGCTTAGGCAATATTCCGTTTTTATTTGCACAACTACCCAATTATATGGAGGTTGATTATGTTCCCGTTGAGAGCGACTGGGCACAACTTCGGCAGAGCCAACTCCAAACCTTAAAAGTACCAAATACAGGAATGTCTGTTGGGCTTGGTGCCGGCGAATGGAATGATATTCATCCCCTGAATAAAAAAACAATTGGCGAGCGTTTGGCTTTGTGGGCCCAAAAGCTGATTTATGGTGAAAAAAACATCGTTTACTCAGGTCCGATCTACAAATCGGCGACAGTTCAAGGCAATAAGATAATTTTGAATTTTGATCATGTTGGAAGTGGGCTAACTGCAAAAGGTGAACCCGAACTTTATCATTTTGCCATTGCAGGTGCCGATAAAAAATATATTTGGGCCAAGGCTAAAATTGAAGGTAACACCATAATTGTTTGGAACGATAGCATTTCCAGCCCTGTTGCTGTTCGATACGCCTGGGCGGATAATCCCGACGGTGCAAATTTGTATAACGCAGAGGGCTTGCCGGCATCTCCGTTCGAGGCTGAAATAAATAGTTTAAATTAGGGGTGTTAACTATATTTACGCACAAAGCAAATATAAATCCACAGTGTACCAAGGTGAGCTAAGCAAGCCCTGCACTAGTACAAATCACAATCCAGATCGCTAAAGCGTGAATCTATTGTTATGATGTTAAAACGAGTATCAGGTATAAGCGCAATGTTTCTTCTAGGGATATTGTTATTGACGTACACCATTGTAAAGGGGCAAGGTAACCCCAATTTCATTACCCTTAATACAAAAAATGGCCTTTCTTCAAATACTGTAAATACAATCCTGCAAGATCATAACGGCCTTGTATGGTTTGGTACCAGCGATGGACTGAATAAGTTCGATGGTACCAATTTTACCGTTTATACTACTAAAAGTGGCGATAGCACAAGCATTCCCTCTAACAATATCTCGGCACTTTTAGAAGACCGGAGTGGAAGACTTTGGGTGGGTACAAACGGAGGGGGCCTGGCTTACTATGATGCTAAGAAAAATACATTTAAATCATTTGTAGGTGAAGGTATCCCAAATCGTAATGTTCCGTTTAATGTATTAACACTCTACGAAGATAGAACCGGAAATATCTGGGTAGGTACTTTTGGCGGCTACCGGGTGATCAATACCAAAACTTTTAAGGTAAAAAATGTAGGTATCGGTGCATTGATGGGCAACGGTTCCAGTGTGCTTTCTTTTCTTCAAGGTAGTGGCAATAAGATATGGATCGGCACGAATTTAGGACTTTTGGCGCTTAATTTAACCACCGGTGCCACCGAGAAGTTTACCCATCATCCCAATGACCGTTCAGGCCTTACTGATAATTTCATTAAAACCATGGTGAAGGATGAAAAAGGGCGGATATTTTTTGGCACCTACAATGGCCTCAATATGTTGCTGGATGATGAAAAACATTTCAAATCCTTTTTGCAATCGGGTGATAAGCTGTTTTCAAACGACATTATTTATGCTGCCAGATTGGAAAAAGGAGGTAAATTGTGGTTAGGAACCGAGGATGGGGTAACTATTTTTGATACCGCCACCGAGGTTTTCTCAAACATTCGCCCCAACAAACGCGAAACCTTTGGCCTTAGTCATAAGTCGGTTAGAAGCATTTGTATGGCTAATAATGGCATTATTTGGCTAGGTACCTACCAGGGTGGCGTTAATAAATTCGATCCAAATTTAGCACTGTTTAACCTAAAGCGTAGCAGTCCGTTTGATCCAAAAGGACTTTCATCACCCATTGTCACTTCTTTTGCCGAATTCTCAAAACGAAAAATCTTTGTTGGCACGGATGGCGGAGGACTACATTTTTTCGATCGGGACAAAGGCGTGTTCGAGCATATTGACATTAAAAGCAAAATTGATTTTTCCCGAAATCCATTGGCCATCCTTACGCTAATGCTCGATTCAAGGGGCACGCTTTGGGTGGGCACGTATCAGCATGGCTTGTTTGCCTATAATCCCAAAACCAAAACTTACAAACAATTCCTGGCCGGACCATCGGCAACTGATCTTAGCCAAAACGAAATTTTCGCTATCAAAGAAGATAGCAAGGGTTTGATATGGATTGGTACAAACGGAACGGGAGTGAATGTATTTGATTATAAGACGAATTCATTTACCCGTTACGGCACTCAATCCTCGCCACCTATGGTGCTGCCTAGCAATGGTTTTATACGTGCAATTGTCGAAGATCCTTATGGAAATATGTGGATATCCTCCAGCGGAACGGGAATAGCCGTATTTCAACGTAACAACGGGAAATTTAAAGTATATCGAAAAACAAATAGCGGGCTTTCTAATGATGTGGTATTGAGTTTATTATGTGATAGCAGAGGGAATATATGGGCCGGAACTGATGGTGCGGGGCTCGATCTTTTCAATCGCCGTACCGGAAAATTTACCAATTTTAACGAAACAAATGGATTACCAAATGCTATTGTTTACAAAATATTGGAAGGCAGAGATGGGCTGATTTGGTTCAGTACCGATAATGGCATCAGTTGTCTTGATCCGGAAACAAAAAAAATAAAAAACTTTGGACGTCCCAATGGAGTGCAAGACAGTCCTTTTATATTGAGTTCGGGAATCAGCACTTCAGATGGTGAGCTTTATTTTGGCGGCCAAGACGGTTTCAATTATTTTAACCCGCTCGAACTGCCCTCCAATAATGTGGTTCCAAATGTATTGCTTACCGAATTAAAAGTAGCCAATACTATTGTACTTCCTGGTGAAAAATCACCTATTCAAGAGCAAATTGGCTTTGCAAAAAATATTAAACTGAGCTATGGTCAAAATTTCTCAATTAGTTATGTAGCGTTAAATTACACAGCGCCGCAACAAAACCACTATTCTTATCGCCTTGTTGGCTTGGATGATGGTTGGAATGAAGTTGGTAAAGAGAAAACAGCATATTATACGAATTTGGACCCTGGTGATTACATTTTTCAGGTAAGGGCAAGTAACAACGACGGGGTTTGGAGTGATAAAATCACCTCAATTTCTGTTCATATACAACCGCCCTTCTGGAGAACCATTTATGCTTATGTTTTTTATGCAGTCTTAATTGGTACAATCCTGTTTGCCATCAGGCGACGGGGAATTCAGCGCATCAAACAGCAACTTGCTATTGAACAAGCCCAGATCAATGCTGAACAAAGGATCCTACAGCAGCGAAAGGATGCTGAACGTGCCCATGCATTGGATATACAAAAGATTAAATTCCTCACCAATTTAAGCCATGAGTTTAGAACACCTATTTCATTGATTTTGGCACCCGTTGATAAGTTGCTTGCTGTTAAACAGGAATCTGCTGTAGCCGGTCAGGTAAAGATGATCCGTAGAAACGCACGGAGACTGTTAAATCTGGTCAATCAACTGCTCGATTTTAGAAAAATGGAAGAACAGGAACTGAAGTTGAACCTGAACGAGGCCGATCTCATTACTTTTATCAGTGAAGCTGCAGAAGCATTCCAGGATCTTTCAGAACGCAAGAAAATTTCACTTCGTATTAAAAGCGATATTAAAAATCTGAAAACGCATTTTGATCAGGATAAAATGGAAAGGATTGTATTTAATCTGCTTTCTAATGCATTTAAATTTACAAAAGAAGGTGGGGAAGTATCGCTTAACATGTTCCTCAGATCTGCTGCTGATCAGACTAAGCCGGTATTTTGTATCGAGGTTTCAGATACCGGGATAGGCATTGCGCACCAAAGTAAAGATAGGGTGTTCGATCGTTTTTTTATGGATAACAACGTGAGTTCTATCTTAAATCAAGGCAGTGGTATCGGGTTGTCGATTGTAAAGGAGTTTGTAGAACTGCATGGTGGGCAGATTACCGTGGAAAGTGAACTTGGAAAAGGAACATCATTTTTGGTTTCGATTCCAGTTGACATAGTGGATGAAGAAAATGATCAGGAGGTTGATGATACAGCCTATAGTTTTACGAATGAAGAACTGGATGAATCCGCTATGGAGCCAGTAACTGCCGAGGTCAGGATGCCCACAATCCTTTTGGTTGAAGATAATGAGGAATTTAGATTTTACCTGAAAGATAGTCTGCAGCCATTTTATCATATTATAGAGGCGTCAAATGGTAAAGAAGGTTGGCAGAAAACGCTTTCCGGACACCCGCAATTAGTTGTTACCGACATCAGTATGCCGGAAATGAATGGCATTGAGCTAAGCCAGAAAATAAAGGCAGACAAAAGAACAAGTCATATCCCGGTTATCCTGTTAACCGCAATCAGTGGAGAAGAGGACCAGGTCAAAGGCCTGAAATCCGGTGCCAACGACTACCTCACCAAGCCTTTTAATTTTGATATTCTCCATGCGAAAATCGATAACTTATTGTTGTTTAACCGCTCGGTAAAAAATGCGTATTCTAAACAGGTGCAGGTACAGGCTAAAGAAATCGAAATTGAGTCTAGCGAAGTTAAATTGTTGAATAAAATCGTCCAGTATATCGATGAAAAGCTTAATAATCCAGAACTCTCAGTAGAGGAACTCAGCAGGCATGTGGGCATGAGCCGAGGTTCCCTTTACCACAAACTGCTCGAAATTACCGGTTTAACGCCAATCGAATACATTAGATCCGTAAAACTGGAAAGGGCAGTGGAATTATTGGAGAAAAGTGATTACAACGTTGCACAAATCGCATATATGACAGGTTTTGGTACACCAAGCTATTTTTCGAAGCTTTTTAAAGCGCAGTTTAACATGCTTCCCTCCGAATATATCAATGTAAAACGAAAAGATAAACGCGTAAAGCTTTAAAATCCATCTAATAGCTTGTTTAAATTTTAATAAAAATAATTGCGATGTCAGTCTGAGGGATAATTTATTCCATAAAAATCAATATGAATGACGTGTATAATTCCAATATTTCTTTTGCCCTATGACTCATCCTTGCCTCGGCTCGCCGCCGCCGATGGGGCTCTTTCTTTTTGCTGTCAAATATTATTTAAGCTATGCTTCAGTTTGCGAGAATAATAACTTTGGGAAAAACATCCTGCACAAGGTCGTCTTTCTTATTGACCCCCAAGTCATTGTCAAATCTGACCAAGCCAGCAGTTGA